>Ga0255176_1000337_pt1 | contig 23387 bp, 28 predicted proteins | sample Atl_Atlam_RepA_8_2_FD_183622 | JGI IMG/M metagenome (GOLD analysis project Ga0255176, IMG submission 183622) | Freshwater microbial communities from Altamaha River, Georgia, United States - Atl_Atlam_RepA_8d | ecosystem: Environmental > Aquatic > Freshwater > River | place: USA: Georgia... | reverse complement strand
ATGGATATAAAAGAACTACTTGTAAAGGCTCTTCACGAGAAAGAGAACAAGCGCGGCAGGTCCACGCAGGTTCAAATTGGTCCATCAGAGCTAGGTGGATGTAGACGTAAGGTGTGGTATCGGTTGAATAATCAACCTGAAACCAATGACAACGAGATAAAACTCGCAGCGATTATGGGGACTGCCATTCACGCTGCAATAGAGAATGCGCTTGCCAACAATCAAGATGTACTTCTGGAGAAGACTGTCGAATACGGCGGTATGAAGGCACACGTTGATTGCTTCATTCCTGGGACAGGAGATGTCGTTGACTGGAAGACTACGAAAGTAAAAAACCTTTCTTACTTTCCGTCAGAACAGCAACGCTGGCAAGTACAAGTCTATGGTTATCTGATTGACAAGTCTGGCTTGGGGAAGGTCCAGAACGTGAATCTTGTAGCCATACCTCGTGACGGTGATGAGCGGGATATCCTTGTTCACTCCGAACCATATGACGAGGCCATCGCACTAGAGGCTCTGAATTGGCTAGAAGCTATTCGGACTACACAGGAAGCTCCCGCGCCTGAAAGACACGAGAGTTACTGTGCCAGCTACTGCAAGTTCTATGATGCCTCTGGTGAGATGGGATGCGTTGGTATAAAAAAAGGACTTACCAAGTCTGAGTTACCTCAGCTTGATGACTTTGAGGCTGCGATGGATGCGTTGCATTACACGCAGATAGACACCGAAATAAAAACATTAGAAGAAAAGAAGCAAGCACTACGCGATAAGTTGCTTGGTAAAACTGGAGTTACTACTACTGGATATGAGATCAAGTGGTCTACTGTTCAGAGTAATACCATCGACAAGGAAGCAGTGGAGAAAGCACTGGGCTTTGTGCCGATGAAACAAGGAAAGGAAAGCGCAAGGCTTTCCGTCAAAAAGACTGGAGATAAATAATGGCTGCACCAGAGTCAACGAAGTTTCAAGTAAACTTCAAAGCACCTGATGGAACACTTATCAATTTGTATGCTACTAACAAGGAGGAATTAGAAGCTCTGCTTACAGCAGCGCAAGACTTTTCTGCCCTCATTGGAAGCGTTAGTCAATCATTTGGAGGCGCTGGAACTGCTGCGCCCGTACGTAGTGCTGCGCCAGTAGCATCTGCACCTGCACCACAATCTGGTGGTAATGTCTGTAAACACGGACCGATGGCTTACAAAGAAGGCGTAAGTGCTAAGGGTCCTTGGAAAGGTTATATGTGTGCTGCACCTAAAGGTGCGGTAGACAAGTGTGCAACTATCTGGGTTCGCTAGATGTATGCGAGAGCCTCGTGAATACGAGAATCCTCTCTGCGCTCAATCAGGTGGCGACTTCTGGTTTCCTGAACAAGGACTTGGAAAAGCTCCAGAAGCCGTTTACGCTCGAAGTATTTGTAACAACTGTGAGCATCAAGTTGACTGTGCAGAGTACGGAATCAACAATGAGATTTACGGAATCTGGGGTGGACTTTCAGAGTACGACCGTAAACGGATAAGAAGACAGAGAAATATAGTTTTACGACGGGAGGAAAGTGCTTAGGTTAGACCGCGCTTGGAAGACTGCACATACATTGGCGCAGCCACTTCCGACTGTGTGGAAAGACCTAGACAAAAAGGGCATAAAGTTTCGGCGCGGTCAAGTGTGTATGGTTGCCGCTGCACCTAACGCTGGAAAGTCTATGTTCGCTCTTGTGTATGCTATCAAGGCCAAGGTGCCTACTCTGTTCTTCTCGGCTGATACTGATGCCGCTACTGTGATGCTACGTGCTTCGGCACATCTAGCAGGTCACACCCAAGAAACTGTAGAGAATCAAATCAGCATCAATACTGGTGCTTATGATGAGAACCTACAGGACATATCACATATACAGTGGGTCTTTGATTCATCACCGAACCTTGATGATATTGAGGCAGAGGTAAAGGCCTACATTGAACTCTATGGGATCAGTCCACAACTGATTATCATAGATAACCTGATGAACGTCGTCGCTGAATCTGATAATGAGTGGGCAGGCTTACGTCAAATAATGATGGAGCTACACGATATGGCACGCAAGACAGAAGCCTGCGTGCTTGTTCTGCACCACGTATCAGAACAGAGTGAGTATGGTAAGGATATGACTGAACCACCAGCACGTCGTGCTATTCACGGCAAGGTGAGCCAGTTACCCGCGATGATACTTACTCTTGGCTACAACCCGTTTGAGCATACGCTTCGGGTTGCAGCAGTCAAGAATCGTTTTGGAGAACACCAAGCTGACGGCAAGGATTACGTAGGACTCTTCGTAAACTTTGCTACCTGTCATATCAATGACAGCGATGCTTACGGCAGGATGGTCTACAACTCAAATCTATCGAGGGTTTTATGAGTGTAAAACTAAAACCAGAATATCATCAATACGCTACAACTCAGTTTGATAAGGGTTGGAATGCTGGTCTAGACAGCGCATATAAATATCATATGAGTTATCTAGCAGCAGAGTTAGAGAAGGCTGGTTTTCCTGAAGCAGCACAATACCTGAGAGGTCGTAGTGAGCAGCTATAACAAAGCCAAGGGATCTAAGTTTGAGACGGATGTAATGAAATACTTACGCAAACTTGGTCACTTTGCTGAACGCCTAGCCAAGGCTGGGGCCAATGATGAAGGTGACATCGTTACCATAATCGCAGGTCAGACCTATATTCTGGAGTGCAAGAACCGTAAGTCAATCAATCTTCCGCAGTTCTGGGCAGAAGCCCAGACTGAGGCAGCCAACTATGCGAAGGCTCGTGGACTACCCGTCAACCCACCAGCCTTCGTCATAGTCAAACGCAGACAACACGGAGTGGAGAAGGCTTGGGTAATCCAAGACCTAGACCAATGGCTATTAGATAGGAGTAAGTGATGCCAATACCAGAAGGACATATCACCACCAGTAAAATCTGGACAGGTGAACCGCAGGATGTGCAACTACCAGAAGAACCAACAGAGGTAGAAGAGAAAGAAGAAGAGAGAGAAGAATGATTGAAGATATTTTAGTCACTCTTATAGCGCCTATTTTATTTGTCTTTACTCTGGTTGCTTTAGTTGGAGTTGGCTTGCTTGCGTTACAATCAAACACCTATAAATATAACTGCAATCTAGCGTATGGTCCAAGTCTAAAGACAACGTTACTTATCAGTGATGGAGACTTTGCTTACGACCCAGAAGCGTTTTGTTCAAGGCTCAAAGCCAAGATGGAGGAAGAATGATTTGCAGTAAATGTATGTGGGCAGGTCACCACAACACTATCGGTAAGTACGATATGGCTAAAGATTTTCACCAGAACTGCGAAGGAGATTGCGGATGCCAGCACAAGACTGGTCCAGGGTGGTTCGTACGAAGAGGACAAAAGCCAACTCCGATGCAAACACAGTCTCCATAGCTGAAGTAGTCAGGCACTTTGGAGGAGAGGTAAAAGAGGGGCGCAACATATCGGTGCGCTGTTGTATGCACGATGACTCTCGCAAGAGTGCAGTCATCGATACGTATAACAATCTGTATTACTGTCACACCTGTGGCAAGGGTGGCAATGCGGTCAATGTCATTATGGAATTAGAGAATGTGGGGTTCAAGGATGCTCTCGCAAGAGCAGGCGAAATCGTTACAGGAGGCGGCTCATCATTACGCGGAGGCAATAAGCGACGAGGCTCTAGCCTATCTCGCAGGACGTGGAATATCTGAAGAGGTTGCTGCTCGCTATCGCCTTGGCACTATCACCGATCCGATAGAGGGACATCAAGGATACGAGGGATGGATTTCTATTCCATACTTCACAGCGTTAGACATCTGTGTAGGTTTCAAGTTCAGAAGACTTGATGAAGGAAAGCCTAAGTATGGTTCACCAGTAGGACAGAAGTCTCATCTGTTCAATGTCATAGCAACGATGTCACCAACAAAGAGTATCGTTATCTGTGAGGGTGAGTTCGATGCCATCATTATGGATGCAGTCGTAGGTATACCAGCAGTAGGAGTTCCAGGAGTTGCTGCGTGGAAACCTTTTTATACAAAGTTATTCAATGGTTTTGATATGGTTTATATCCTTGGCGACAATGATGTCAAGGAAGACGGCACCAATCCTGGAGCTGAGTTCTCTAGGCGTGTCGCAGGTGAGGTACTAAACTCACAAATAGTACAATTACCACCAGGTATGGACATAACAGACTTCTATCTGGTGAATGGAAAAGAAGCAACAGCCAACCTAGTAGGAGGAGTAGCGTGAGTGAGCAAGAAAAAGGACATCGAAGAGGCAGTCAGATTATTGACGGATATGGGGATGATAGTAGTCTCGATAGATTACAAGACTGGGATAATAACCTGCCGTCCGATGCCAGCAAGAGAATAAACGAAAAGTTTATTGAAGATATGTGGCGAGTGTTTGATACCGCTGGAACGATTCTGCTTCGTAAGCACAACGATTACGGGCCCCTCAATGTGGCACGTTCTCCTGGTGGCCCACTCAATGGTCTTCGTGTAAGAATGTGGGATAAGGTAGCGAGGATAAATAATTTACTTGATAATGGAGTGAAGCCAAGTAACGAATCACTTCGAGATTCCTTTGTAGATTTATTGAACTACTCTGCCATTGCGATTATGGTGCTCGATAAGAACTGGCCCGAGCTTCCTAATGACTGAGAAGTATTCGTGGTACAAGGCGGCGCTGCGCCGCAAGAAGATACAAGAAGCAAAGAGACTGAAGGCTGCCCGTTACGTTGAAGAGATGAATAAGAGAGCCAATGAGCGAACTACATCCAGCAATCCCTGACATAACAGCCAGCGTAGCCAACGTTATTGTGCGTAGGTTTCGTGGGTATGTGGATCGAGAAGATGTTATCCAAGAATGCTACTCGTGGTATTTATCTAGAGCAACTCATCTAGACGGACTACTGAATGAAGAGTCCACAGTCCAGCGAGTCATCAATGAGAAGCGTATCGCGTGGCAGATGAAGCGCAGTGCTGAACGCTACGCCCGCAAAGAAAAAGCTGTACGCACAGGATATAAACCAGGGGACGAAGCCTTCTACGATACTGTCGTCATAGCCCAGCTCTTACCCCACGTCATAGCATCGGTAGTAGATAACACAGTGTTGGAACAGGCACAGAATCTCATCAACGATGGGCAACCAAAGAAGCAGTCTGCTCCTGCTGAAGGTGGCAACCTACTTGCCACGCTTATTGACATCAAGAAGGCATACCTCAAACTAGATGTGGTGGATAAAGATATTCTCATCAAGAGATACCACGAGAACCTTACTCTTCAAGAGTTAGCTTCATACCTAGAGTGCGCCGTCTCTACTGCTGATCGTAGATGTCAGAATTCTCTACGCAGATTACAGAATAATCTCGGTGGCGAAAGTCCTTATCAGTGATCTACGAATATAAATGTCCGAACTGCTCGGTTACCTCTTTCACTGAGCGTTCAATCCACGCCGAAGCTAGCACTCCCTCCTGTGCTGACTGCGGTGAACTAATGAATAGAGTCTGGTCCTCTCCCCCGATTGCCTTCAGGGGATCAGGCTTCTATTCAACTGATAAATAAGAAAGCCCCGCCGAAGCGGGGCTACTTACGCTGGTCCGAAAGAGAGTTAGAACCAGCAGTCTTATTTTACATCAGTAATGGTTGTGTCGGTTATGATAGGCGAGAGCTTTGCAAGGCGTGCCGAAACGTACATACACGTAGCGTAAGCCTCGCAAAGTTTGGACTGCAGGATCGTTAGATCGCTCTCCAAGGAGTTGAGCAATTCCGAAAGCTGTTGAAGTTGGGTTTTGTGCGTAGTGATCAAACCTGCTCTCTTTGGTCCATAAAGCGAGAAGGCATTTCCATTCTCCTCCTCGCCAACCAAACGCAGCCCAAGCATATTCTTTTGCGATCCTTTTATTTTCACGCTTCTCCTCCATCGTTGCTTTCTTTCTCTCCATTACTGTTGGTTTCGATGGATCTAAGTACGGCGTGCTGGCGTGTTCCAATTTGTACAGTGTCAGGAATGCCAGCAGGGCCACCAAGATCAGGCCACGCTTTACCTTCCGCTTTATCACTCGCCATCTCCTCCTCTAGTAGATTTCTATACTGATCGGGGTAAGCCTGGGCGAGCTTCACCAAGGCCCTATCTCGCGCTCGTCTATAGTTGCGCTGAAACGTGGCTCTCTTAGCCGCGCTAATAGTTCTTCTTTCAAGGTCGCTCATTGAGCTTATCCTCCCACACTATAAGTAGATACGCCAAAATAGTAGCTGCAATTACTCCCAGGAATATCACGCTCCAAACCTCCCGCTCATCAGGGCAGCCAGGACTACATTGGTAACGTCTATCTTATCGGTAACTAGGCGTGGATCCTCGCCGTCCTCCTCGTCCCACACTGATACGAAGATAGTGCTGTCCAAGCCTTTACGAAACCAGGTGATAGCTTCACTAGGAGCCGATCCTCCCCAAGCAATATCTCCCTTGCGGTCCATTACTTCATAGAAGTTTATTAGTTTCACTTTTCTCCTCCTTATATTTGATTAGATTCAATTCATTCAAGGCCGAAACCATTCTCATTAGATTAGCTCCCGCTTCCTTACTGTCTCCCTCGACCATCTGCTTGATTGCTAGATTGCGGCATAGGTCTGCCTTCGCTTGATAGTATTCCTTATTCATTCTCTTTCCCCTTCCTCAAAGTGGTCGTCACAGAAATAGAAAATATCTACTTCATTCTTGCAGTTATCCGCTTTACACTTACTCACTTTCTTCCTCCATTCTGATGAGATCATCGATCTCTGGACCATAGGCCAGAGCTTTAGCCTTCTCGCTTTCTTCCCCACACGGGGTTTCGGCGTGCTTAGTTAGCGTGCGATCGGAGAAAGTCCAGCCGCAGACTCCACACTTAGGCATTGGACTCACTCTCCTTCTCTCTTTCTAGCGCTTCGTATTCTTCCTGCTCCTTATCACGTGGATCTTTGGTAAGCCAGCGATCCAATGGTGACTGCTTCATCGCCCATTCTCCTTGCATTCATTACAGATAACTCCCTGGCCGATACGAATAGTAAAGCTGGGTAATCTCTCGCCATTACTTAGCGTGATATACAGCGCTTCATTGGAATTGCACGCCATACAGGTAAGTTCTCTTTTCTTTGTCTTAGGCATTCTCTTTCTCTCTCTTTCTGGTGTTTATTACAGGAGCGATCTGCTCCCCGCCGCGCTCTCCTTATCGGAAAGCACGACAGGCAGCCTACCGTATGCGCTTACGTAAGTATATTAGCGACACTGCCAGCGCCACGCCAGCCCATATCCAGAATTGCAACATAGCTTTCCAGCCTGCTACGTGCGTACCGAAAAGAATACCCAGGATCTCGCTCACTCTCCTCCTCCTTCGCAATTTATTGCGCGAGCAACTTCTTCACAATTTACAGCGTGCGCGATCTTATCCATTGCTTCACGATACGACAGGGCAGATCCTTCTCCCTTTCGCCCGTTCATAGTCCAATAGGTAAAAGTAAATACATCGCTGCCGCTAGGTCTGTAGATCCCATAATCCGATAGCAGTGGAATGCTATATAGGCACGTGCAGCTAGGCAGCGGTCCGCATTCCTGGCATTCATCGAAGTATTCTGTACTAGTAAATTGGCATTCTTCTAACGTATGCATTACTCACCGTCCTCTTCGCATAGAAAGCCACAGCGGAAGCAGCGCTCTCCCCTGCCGAAGTGATCGAAGCCTAGGTGTTGCACTGTCCGCTGCTCTTCTTCTGTCGGATAGTGCTCTCTCATAACTTCCCAATAGTCCGCAGGATAGGCGATCTCGTATCCCGTAATTGTGTATTTAGCTAACGTATCCATAGCCTTACTCTCTTTCTCTCTCCTGGTCTAGGTTTAGATCCAGGCCGCCGCGCTCTTCCCCGTAGAAAGAAGAGCGCGACAGTCCGCGCCTAAGCCCTAAGCCTGCGTACGCATAGGCATTAGCAGCGCACGCCAGGCCACTTTCTCCCCGTTTAGGTGTATCCCGATAGGCTTCCGCTCGCCATAGAAGGAGACAGTCACGCCAGCAGATCCCTTGCGGCCTGCCAGCTTCTCCACTTTCGCATAATCGGCGAAGAATGCAGGGTTGAAAGTAATTTTATCCACTGCAACGGGATCGCCAGCCTGGAATAATTGAGCGTGCGGCGGGTAATTGCAGTCCCACGTGCGGGCCGTGAGACTATCGCCTGCCACTGCCACGCTTACGAGATCTCCGACGCGGTTTATTGTGACAGGCATACGGTCCAGGCTCTTAGCCTTCAATAGGTCCAGGATCCGCTTTATATCTGCCAGGCGTAGGATCGTCTCGCCTAGCTCTCCTTCACTTTCCACGCTGCCTTCAATTAGACGATAGCGGTCCGTTGCGACAGCGTACAGCCTGCCGCTCTCGCTGTATATCTTCACGCAATTCAACGCGGGGAGATCTTCCTTCGTGTGGGCCTGGGTAGCAGCGCCAGCTAATAGCTCGCGCACGCTTTCCGCGCTTACGGTAAGCGTGTCTGCTTTCTTCTCTGTAATTGTGCTCATTGCTTTCTCTCTTTCTTTATTCCCTGGCGATCTGCCAGGGCCTAGCGGTTAGGCATAGGCCACAGCGCACGGGATACCGTGCGCCATAGTCCAGGCCTAATCTAATTGCGCTCTCTCTGATAGGTCCAGCGTGCAGCCGTGACACGTGCAGCCTGTCGGATAGGTAGCAACATCCAGGGCTTTACGCGCCTGGCGTAGGCTGTCGTAATACTTGATCGAATAATCTTCGTGCTCCCTGGTTATATGTCCCCATTTACAAATCGTCACCAGCTCATATTCGCGTGGCGTGTCGCTGTCTCTCTTATTGGACAGTATTACGGCCAGGCCTTCATCACTTTCGCCCGCTTCTTTCAATAGGGCCACGTGGGAGATTTTGGACCTAAAGAAGCGCATAGTGTCGGGACTAAAAAAATGGCCTTCTGTCACGCTGTCGAGATAGTGTTCTCCCTGGTGATAGGCGCGGCTAACAATAGGCAGCACGCGGCGGCAGCCGTTACACGTGCAAGCGAAAGTGATCTTTTTTTCTGTCTCTGTATTCATTCTTTTAGCTCTCTTTTCTACGGTGTAAGCGCGGGAGCGCTCACGGTTAGGAGCAGAATAACACGGGAGCCTACCCTAGGCAATAGGGGCCGCATTCTTTTCTTTCCAGCGTGTCGGAAGCTGCCAGGCCTGTCGGATCCAAGGAAGCGCCAGGGCCGTAGCTTTCCAGGGTCCAGGCCTGGAAGATCCAGGGACCAGGCGAAAGAGTGAAAGCCTGGTGGGTAATGGCCTAGATCCAGCGGCGGCGCGGAAGCTGGAGACAGTGAAAGCGGCCTGGAATTGCAGGCGTTTATTAGTGGCGAGAAAAGAATTGTTAGGTGAGAGAGAGCGCCGAAGGGGTAGTCAGCCCCACCACTTTCCCCCACTATCCCCCACGCTAAGTTATCCACAAGGTTATCCACACCTGTGGATAGACCTGTGGAAAAACCTACCCCACGCTTTTTACGCACGCGTGGGGCCGTCTGTAGTACCCACTACAAATATCTCCACTAAAGTGGATCCATTTTCCGTATTGTCCGTATTGTATAGTTATATCTGTGACGTTAGTCACAAATATAAAGATTTTTGAAAGAAAAGCGGGAAACCGCTTTTTTTTCCTGCCTAATACAGTATAGAGGAGCAAATGCGGGGCGCACTGGCATTTGCGACGCTACGCTCACGCTACGCCCGTTAGGGAGGTAGCAGTGAGCGCTCCTAGCGGAGCGAGGCCGAATCGTATGATGAGGCTCAAGCGGAGCCTCTTTTAGTTGGGTGTATTCTGCCCAGAACCCGTTAGGATGAAATGCCAGAGAATACCTCCGATATAGCCAAGCGAGTTATCCTATCTGCTATCGCAGAAGGTATGACGGTAGAGCAGGCTGTCGCTTCTGCTGGTAAGAGCTACAAGTCCTATGAGTATTACCGCCGTACCGATCCCGCTTTCAAAGATAAAGTTGATAGAACCCGCCTAGGTTTACGTGGGGCTTCCTTTATAGAGAAGACCTTAGATGAACTGACCTTTGCTCAGTTCCGTGAACGCTTCCTGCGTTCCAGAACCTTTCCACATCAGCAGAACCTGATAGATGTTATTGAAGGCAGAGACCCCAGTTGGCTCCATCCGTCAATGAAGTACGAAAAGGGTCTGGCAGATAACCGTATCCTTATCAACATTCCTCCCAACCACGCCAAGTCGATTACGGTCACCGTTGACTACGTTACGTGGAAGATTGTCAATAACCCGAACTTTAGAGTTCTCATAGTTTCCCAAACCCAGCGTCTAGCCGCAGACTTCCTTTATGCTATCAAGCAGCGACTGACGCATCCAATGTACGAAGAACTACAGCAGGCATATGCCGCTGGGGTTGGGTTCAAATCTAAGACAGCCTCCTGGCAGGCTACCCGCGTCACCTTCGGTGATGAACTCAGAGAGTCATCTGAGAAGGACCCAAATATCGAGGCAGTCGGTATCGGCGGTCAGATTTACGGTAAACGTGCCGATATGATCCTGATAGATGACGCAGTTACCTTGTCTAACGCAAATGACTTTGAACGACAGATCAAGTGGCTTACCCAAGATGTACGATCCCGTCTCAACCCGACAGGCAAGCTCATCGTTATCGGTACCCGCGTATCTGCTGTAGATTTATACAAAGAACTACGTTCTCCCGATAGATACCCTGGTGGCCTTGTCCCTTGGACCTATTTAGCGATGCCAGCCCTATTGGAAGCCAATGAGAACCCCGATAAGTGGGTCACTCTCTGGCCTTATTCAGACCAACCCTTTGATGGTCAACCTGAAGAGCAGAAGACAGAAGAAGGCTTGTGGCCTAGATGGAATGGGCGCAACCTTTACAACGAGCGTCAGGCTATGGACGCTAGTACGTGGGCTTTGATTTATCAACAGCAAGATATATCTGATGATGCAATCTTTGATCCAGTCTGCGTGAAAGGCTCCATTGATGGAATGCGAAAAGCAGGTCGATTGGTGCCTGGCAGTCCAGGTCATCCCAAAGACCTCAACGGTTTCAGTTTTGTTTGTGGACTGGACCCAGCAATGGTCGGAGACACAGCGGCAGTATGTTATGCGGTTGATAGGACTTCTCATAAGCGCTACATTGTGGACGCTATCAAGATTACGCGTCCTACGCCTGCACAAATCCGACAACTCATTACCGATTGGACTAACGTATATGCACCATCGGAATGGATCGTGGAGCGTAACGCCTTTCAATCTTTTCTCACGCAAGATGAGGGAATTAGACAATTCCTTGCATCCAAAGGAACTGTCCTAAGAGAGCACAACACTGGTAATAACAAGTGGGATGCAGGTTTCGGTGTGGCTTCTATGTCCACACTCTTTGGAACCAAGCAACCTGATGGAAAGCATCACAGAGATAATCTGATTCATCTTCCATCTGACCAGACAGAAAATATCAAGAGTTTGATAGAGCAACTTATTACCTGGTCACCTACCACTAAGGGTAAGACCGATATGGTGATGGCCTTGTGGTTCTGTGAAATCAAAGTACGTGAATGGCTCAACCAAGGCATTCACCAGACGCATCATCTCAAGAATCCATTCTTATCACGTTATGAAAAAGGCAAGCGAATGGTCATCAATATCGATGAACTACTTGCTGAAAAAGACAGACAGTTCATCTAGGAGAACCAAGTGCTTACAGTCAAAGAGGTAGTCGCTAAGGTATCGCGTCTTCAAACGAAGTACGCTGCCCGCGACCAGCGTATGCGCGACGTGCTATCCGTGCGTCAAGGTGACATTAGCAAGGTTTATCCTGCGATGTTCTCAGAGGAATATCCCAAGCCTCTCGTTGCTAACTTCGTAGATGTTGCAGCTCGTGACCTCGCTGAGGTTATGGCTCCGCTTCCATCGTTCAACTGCGCTGCTACCAATATGGTTTCAGACTCAGCACGTAAAGCCGCAGATACTAGAACCCGTATCGCTAACCATTACATCTCAATGTCAGAATTACAAATCCAGATGTACAATGGTGCTGATTGGTTCAATACCTACGGTATGTTGCCAGCAATCGTAGAGATGGATTACGAGACAAACAATCCTCGTATCCGCTTGCTCAATCCATTTGGTGTTTACCCAGAGATTGATAGATTTGGTCGTACAATTTCTTTGACTCAGGTTATTCAAACTGATGCTGAAACATTGGCATCGCAGTACCCAGAGTTTGCTTCCCAGATTATGCCTAAGACTTCTTTCACAATGGGCAGCCCTTACATTTCAATGGTTCGTTACCACGACAAAGACCAAGATGTTGTCTTCTTGCCAGATCGTGAGAACTTAGTTTTATCTAACTTGCCAAACCCAACTGGCAAATGTATGGCTCGTGTTGCTGTCCGTTCATCTATTGATGGAGAAGCACGCGGTCAGTTCGATGACATTTTGGCTGTACAACTTGCTCGTGCTCGCTTTGCTGTTCTTCAAATTCAGGCAGCAGAGAAATCAATTCAGGCACCTATTGCTATCCCGCAGGATGTACAAGAACTTGCTCTCGGTCCTGATGCGATTATGCGTTCTGCTAATCCACAAGCAATCCGTCGTGTACCGCTAGAACTTCCTAACGGAGTCTTTACAGAGTCTGGTGTACTAGAACGCGAACTCCGTCTTGGCGCTCGTTATCCAGAAGTACGCTCAGGTAACATTGACGCATCAATCATCACAGGTCGTGGAGTTCAAGCGCTACAAGCTGGCTTTGATACTCAGGTTCGTGCAGCACAAGCACAGTTTGCACGCCTATTTACTGAACTTGTTTCTCTCTGCTTTGAAACAGATGAGAAAATCTTTGGCTCTATGACCAAAGAAATCAAAGGCGTTGATGATGGTACGCCATTCAATATGAAGTACATCCCAAGCAAGGCTATTGCTGGTGAGTATGGAGTAGATGTTCGTTACGGCATTATGTCTGGTATGAATCCAAACAATGCCATCATTGCTTTGCTACAGATGCGTAGCGATAAACTTGTAAGCCGCGACTATGTACGTCGTGAGATTCCAATGGAGCTAAATGTCACTCAAGAAGAACAGCGTGTGGATATTGAAGAGATGCGCGATTCTCTTCGTATTGCTGTTGCTCAATACGCCCAGGCTATTCCTGCGATTGCAGCACAAGGTCAAGATCCTTCTCAAATCGTTTCCAGAATCGCCGAAGTAATCAAGGGCCGTCAAAAAGGTTTACAGTTAGAAACAATCGTGGAGAAGGTGTTTGCACCAGAGCCACAACCAGAAGTGCCAATGGGCGAACAAGTTCCAGCAGCAGGTATGGCCCCCGTTCCTGCCTCGCAGCCAACTCCAGAACAAATGGGTGCGGCCCCTGCTGCTGGCGCTCGTCCAGATATAGCAACTCTACTCGCATCTATTGCAGGGTAAGGGAGGTGTAATATGAAAAAAGGTGGTCGCGCAAAGGCTTCGGTCCAGAAGCCAACTGAAGGCTCAAAGAAGGCTCCAATGCCAAAAGGCGGAAAGCTAGAACTTGGCTATGCAGGCAAAGCTCGCAAAGGCAAGAAGGCTTAGTGTTATTTGAAAGGACAGAGCGTGGACGAAGATAAAGACTATGTACCACGTTCTGTCACTTTCGCAGATTTTTTAGTAGTCATATCAGGATTCGCAGTAAACATAGTTAGAGCCATAGAGATGCTCACTTCAGAATTATTAGATTTAGCAGTGTATAACGCAAATAGAAAAACAAAAGTTTCCAGAGTGTGGGAACAATTCACATCAGATTTAGAGAAGATGGAGGACAACAATGGCTGAACAACCAATGAATCCGTTGGCTGGAGTCGCAGGTCCTGGACCATTTTCCACACGCACAGATCAACTCAATTTCCAATCAGATTACTATGGTCAAGGTATTGAGAATAAAATGCTCAGAGAAGCGCAACCTCTTGCAAAGACACCAGATGTTCGCGGTGCTACTGCTACAGAAGTCCGTCAAGCAGCAACACGTGAACCAATAACAGAACTCTATGCTCCATCACAGCGTAAGGATGAACCTGTTACTTCAGGTATTGCACAAGGCCCTGGCCTGGACCAGAAGTTCTTGGTGCTAGACAACAGACAGAATCGCTTTCATCCATCCTTGCCACAATGGTTCAATACGATACCAATGGAGAAATTGCTGCTTTATACGAGCAGGCCGTAGCTAGAGGATTGTAATGTCCCAGAATATCAACAAGGGAAACATTTACCAAGCTGCCAAGCGAGCCAATCTGACTCCTCAACAGACTCAGAAAATAAACTCATTGACAGATATGTATTCACAGCACGTGCGACTCAATAACCTGCCGCCATCTGTTGGTGCATATGAGTTTAGTCAGTTGCCTATTGACCAACAAAAGGCACAAGCAGATTTCTTTGGTGGCATTGATGACACAGATCCCAAGCGTGGATTCATTGGTCAAGCCGCTTATATTATTTCGCGTCCTATCGTAGAGCCAGTCAAGGCTGTATTCAAGGCAGCAGGTTGGGCATCAGACCAAGTAACTCGTGCATATCGTGCTGGAGCTATTGGTATCTCACAAGGTGTAGATATTGCAGATGCGTGGAAGAAATCTGGCGCTAACGGCGAGCAAGTATTTGACCCAGGTAGAATCCAAAAGGTTGAAGAAACCTACGGACGTGACCGCGCAAATATCGCTAAGAAGATTTCTGCAGGTATTCCGCTAGACCAAATCATTCGTGAAGCACAGACTGAGAATGAGAAGGCTCTCGCATTTGCCGCTGGCTCCAAAGAAGGCGACAAACTTACAGAAGAAGCAGTAGCAAAAGTCAATGCTGCTAAGTATTCTCCAGGTCGCCAACTTGCTAATGCTTTTTTACCAGATGACCTAGAAGGTAAGTCTGGACTTTATTCGTGGATTTCAGGAACTGCAGATGCTGCATTTCGTATCTTCCTAGACCCAACAATCTTGCTTGGTAAAGCACGCAAGGGTTATCTAGGTATGAAGTATGCTCTTGATAAGACAGTCGGTACTGCTGAAAAAGTAGAAGATGCTTTCAAAAACAGAGGTATTGAAAACTTCTGGACAGAGTTTACAAAGAGTACAAAAGATTTACGTGATGCTCGTCGCAACGGAGATGAACTGGGTATTGGTCGTGCCACTGGAAGATTACGCACTCTCAATCCAGCTTTTACCGAGAACGGCGTAGATAGTGCTCTTATCAAGTTTGCCGATGAAGACTTTGGTGGAATTATTGATGTCAATACTGCCAAGGCTTTTCTATCTAACGCACAACGCATTGAGCCGATTTTCTATGGACAGCCTGGTTTCAGAACCAAAGTTATGCCTATCTTGTCGCCAGCACGCAAGGCTAAACTTGCGGTCTATGACAAAGCTGGAGCAGTCTTTGATCTCAATAAAGACTCTGCAAACTTCCTGCGTAACATCGTATTTGATGAGGCAGATGCCCAAGGCATTTCAGGAGTAGAAGCAGCACGTCGTTCTATTATGGGACGTGAAGGTGAGTCCGCTATTGCGGCAGGTGCTCGCACCGCAGAGCGTATATCTAAGGCAGAGTCAGAGCAAAAGTTGGCTCGTTTTTCTATCGCAGGTATCAATAAACGCCTAGATAATTTTACTCGCAAGTTTGCTCTCATTCCAGATATGGATGAACTAGGCAACTTCACATCAGAGAAATCTGCTTTGGCATTCGAGCGTTATGCTCGCATAGTTTACGGTCGTTATTCAAGTCGTATTCTTGGTGATATTTACAAGCAAGCCAACATCGGTCAACGTCGTGAGATGTTCATTGGTCTGCAGTCTGCCGTAGGTGAACTACGTGGATTGCGTGGCACACAGGGTGGACGTAGACTTCTAGATTCTCTTGGTGCAGTAGGCCGTGATGCCGTCTATACCAACCGCGCTATTACACCAGATAACCCAGATGGAATCATTCCGTCACAAGTCAATGGCGTTGATTCTGCTGCATATGCCTATCAACTCAATGACCGACTAGCGTTTATTACTCCAGAGCAACTAGATAAGTTTGGTGCTCGTGATGGATTCTTAGCACGAGTCTGGGGTGCTCAGTACTCCAAGGCTGCAGACGATGCAGTATCCACATTCGTTACAGGTACTCTTGCAGGTCCTCGATTCCCGCTACGTAACGCAATCGAAGATTATCTATTCGGTCTTGCTAACGGACGTGGAGCAATTCGCAGCGTTAGAGATATTGTCAAGGCACGACAAATTGCCAAGAAAGTTATCCAATCTAGCGAAGATTTGAACTTTGCAGTTCTCAACCGTTATGCCAAGGCTAAAGATACGGACAATCTATTAGCCCGTATGAACGCTATTGATAACGGATCAGAACTACGTTGGAACGCTACAAATAAGACGTGGGATAAAGTAGAAGACGTATTCAAGTCACCAGCCCAAAAGGAAGAAGCCAAGCGTAAAGTTATGGCTGAAGCCCTTCTTCGTGAGAACTTCAATGATGCACAGATCGGCAAGTTCGGTAGCGACTTTGACCGCTATGCCTATGAGTTTGCAATGTTCGGTGACTATGAGAACCTTCTCAAGGGTGCATCAGAAGGCGCATACAACCTCAATGCTGGTAATGACTTCTTCTCTCGCGCAAAGCGCCTTAGCCGTAAACACGGTAAGGTCGTAGACTTTGAGGTAGATGGCGAGGCTTACAAGCGTGCGTATGGTTCTTTCACAGAACTCTCACCACTAAGCCAAGAAGGTCGTCTTGCTTGGGCTTTCCAGATTGCAGCCAAGGCAAATGATGAAATTGGCTCTGAAGGATTGAAACTTCTTGCCCAATATAAGGGTGATCGCACAGGATTTATCAACGCTCTTGCTAAGAAGATTGATACAGATGAGCGTATTTCCAAGTTGAAGCCACGTTTTGACCGCTATGTTGACGAGACATACACATCTCAGCAGCACGCAGCAGTCATCTATGATGATTTGGCTACGATGCTTGGCAAAGCAGATGGAAACATCAATGAAGATTTGCTCAATAAGCTGGTAAGCCTCAAGGATGATGGCGATTACGCTATCAATATGAAGGATTTCAAACTTGAGTGGCTACCAAAGACACGTGCAGATGTACCAGCGACCATCAGTGGACCGCTTTTTATCCCAGCAACACAGTCAAAGAACATTATCTCTGACCTCAATACCCGTCTATGGGACTGGCTTGGCGATGCAAACGCACGTTTGTCACGTGACCAGCTAGTTCTTGACGCTGCCTTTGATATTCGCAAGGAACTACAGCCATATCTTGATGATCTATCTAAGAAGGTAGGCGAGAAGGCTGCAACTCAGCAAATTATTGAGATGTCGCAAAACCTTGCTATTGAACGAGTGATGGCGTTCGTAGATAATCCAGCCGTTCGTACGCAAATGGCGTGGTCTATGCGTAACTTTGCACGTTTCTATCGTGCGACTGAAGATGCTTACCGTCGTGCATACCGTACAGCTAAGTACAATCCAGAGGCTTTGCAGAAACTTGCTTTGACTTATGAAGGTGTAAGCCACTCAGGATTCGTACAACGCGACGACCAAGGTGAGGCTTACTTCATCTACCCAGGTTTGGCTCCAGTTTACGGCGCTGTAAACAAGATGCTCAACGTCTTTGGTCTTGGAGACAAGTTTGTAGCTCCAATGCCATTGCAGTTTGGTTCATCTCTCAAGATGCTCACACCATCTGCAAACCCTGATTCGTGGTTGCCTACATTCTCAGGTCCGCTATCTGGTCTAGCACTCAAGACTATCTATAACATCGCAGGTTTTGCTTCAGAGTCTGACATTCCAGTAATGGCTAAGGTTGCCAAGGAAATCAAACTCACAGAGCGTTATACCCTTGGCGATATTGGAGAAGGACAATCGTTCTTCCAGTCAGCACTGCCTGGTCACGTCAATCGTCTCCTTGCCGTAATGGATAAGGATGAACGTGACAGCCAATACGCCTCAGCATTCCGCAAAGCAGTTACTTATTTAGAGGCAGGCGGTCACACACCATCTGCAACAGCAACTCCTGGTGAACTTATTGAATACCAGAAGAAGTTGAAGTCAACCATTACTGCAATTCTAGGTACTCGTTTCGTTCTAGGCTTTATCTCACCAGCATCACCTACAACAACACTCAAGAGCGATATGGCTGAGTGGGTTCGTGAGAATGGTCGCGTCAACTTCAAGCAAGTATTCTCTAAGTTGATTGACCAGTACAGCGATACCAATGATCCTGTTGGAAATGCTATGCGTGATTGGGTCAAGTATTACCCAGAACAAGTTCCATATGTTATCAATGAGTCCGACCCAGTATTCCAAGCACGAGTCAAGACATCCAATGCCGCAGCAAACTGGGTGGATAAGAACAGCGAACTCATCAAGAAGTACCCAGAAGGTGCAGCATTCTTGATGCCACAGTCTGGAACATTCTCGTGGGAGGCTTACCAGTTCCTCAAGGATAACGGATACCGCGAGACTAAACTCGTTGGTGACTTCCTCAAGGAAACTTTCGTAGCAAAGTCCAAGCAGTTCTATTACATCCAGCGCGATGTATATGAAGAAGCACTCAAGAACGCTGGAACTGACCGCGAGCGCAAGCTAATCAATGAGCGTTGGGATGCTTGGTCCAAGGAGTTCAAGCAAACCAGACCGCTTCTACAAGAAGAGTTTGCTAACTCAGCAGCTAATAATGTCAAGCGTATGGCTGCCTACACGGATCTCAAGAAGATGCTTGATGAAACTAAGATAGCCTCACCAGCAACTTCAGCAATCCGTAAGATGGTTCAACTATATGAAGACTATAAGTTGCAGATTGATACGGTCTATAACAGCCGTAGCGAATCAGACATCAGGTCACGAGAGATTCTTCGCACAGCAACACTTTCAGAAATGCAAGATATTGCAGCAACAAATCCAAACGCCAGCGGTGTTTATGACATCCTGTTTAGTAACTTCTTGAGAGGAGACTAAGTGAGCCTACAAGGTTTTGACCCAACAGGTCGTGCTTCTGGTACTGGCATCATTACATCATCCACACCAGATCCAAAGGGCGCACGAGTCCCACTTGCAGGTGGTCTTGCAAAGCAGTCTCAGTTTACTGTCTCAAGCCAAAAGCAACTCATTGAGCAGTACCGCAAGATGTCTCCTGCTATGCGTCGTGCTTTGTCACAAAAACTCAAGGATGCTGGCTATCAGACACCTGTTACTGACCAATACAATGCCGCAGTACGCCAGGCTTTCTTAGATGCTTCAAGCGACCTTAGCGCTGAAATCAATTACCTTCGTACCAACGATCCTGCTGCTCTTGAAGAAGGTAAGATTGACCTTGAAACATTCCTTGGTCAGCGTTCTGCTGGCGCTGGTAAAGAGGGTCGTAAACCATCCAAGTACATTACTAAGACCAATATCCGTCCTGAAACTCTTGAGTCTACAATCGATGAAGTAGTCCGTTCATACACTGGTCGTGGTGCCACCGCAGAAGAAATTGCAAAATGGTCTGGCAAAATCAATGCACAGTTGGCAAAGCCAAGTAATTTTGCTACAACTACCTATACACCGCAGGGTGAGACAACAACTTTCCAAGAGGTAACTCCAGCGTTTGAACCAAAAGAGTACCTATTCCAGCAGATTGCCAAGACTGATGAAGCTAAGGCTAACAAGGTCTTTGGTTTTTACAATGCCTTCAAGAGAGCGCTAGGTGTTAGCTAATGGCAGTGAAAGATGCTAAAACACTCGTTGAGGAATACCAAAACGAAAGTGCTAAAAATCGTAAAATTCGCCTGACAGCACAAGAAGAAGCTACCAAAAATCAGATTGCTGACCTAAAAAAATATGGTCAATTAGAACTTGCCAAAAGAATTGCTGAATGGAATAAGACTCGTAATACTTTAGTACAGCAAATTGCTAATAGTGGTGGAGTAAATAATCCACGTAATTCCAGTTTACTAGACCAACTTGATAAAGTTCTCAAAGATATTGATGCTGCTGAAACCACAACAGCAAATCTTGCTGGTATTACACAAACTGGAGGAGCAAAAGATAATCGTCCAGCAGGTGTTCCAAAAGATGCTAAGTTCAATACTGTTACTGGTAATTGGGAATCTGGCACTCAAAAGTGGGATACTAAAGGTCAGGCAGTAACTGAAGTTACAACTAAGAAAGTTTCAGGCGCTAAAGGTGGAACTCCAACAACTCCAGCAACTACTGGCTCTATGCCATCAGTTCCTACAGGTGGTCCAACTGGACCTGGTGTAGCCGTTGGCGCAGGTTTCAATCCAGCACGAGTGCGTATGGGTGAAGAAGCATCTACAGGTGCTGCAAAGCCTACTGCTATACCAGCAACATTCAATGCTCCATTTGAAAAGATTATGGCAGAAGCCGTCAAACTTTATGGCGGTATTGATGAAATCTTTGCAAGTAATGATGAACTCAAGAACCTTCTTACTCGCGCAATCGGAGATCCTGCCACTGCTAAAGATGATATGGATGAAGATCAATTCATCAATCTTTTGCAGAACACAACTTGGTATAAATCCAATGCTGGACCTATCCGTCAACGTGGTTTTGAGAAGCGTCAATATGATGCACTTGTCAAGAAACTCAAGACAGATGACCCTAACTACAAGGCTAAGATTGATGAACTCAATCGTACATCCTCCTATGGTCGCGGATTGCAGGATGTAATAGAACTATTGCGCGAGAATGCAACTAAACTTGGTCGACAAATCAGCGATGATGACCTAAGAGTTATTGCTGCTGGTATCTATGACTATGCCAATGAAGATGATGCAGTCAAGATTCGTAATGCAATTCTAGGTGCTGGGACATTTGGCGCTGGTAAGGGCATTGTTAGCGGTGCTGCTGGTCAGAACCTAGCAACTTTACGAGCAGTAGCTCGTGCAAATGGCCTAAATCTTGACACTATGTTCAAAGACTCTATTGATACTTGGCTTGACAAAATTGCCAAGGGTGAATCGATTGAGACATTCAAGAGTGTTATTCGCAATACAGCAAAGGCTGGTTTGCCAGATAGAGTTGCAAGTCTTTTAGATCAAGGTGTAGACCTTGAAACTATTTATAGTCCATATAAGAGAATTATGGGTGCAGTTCTTGAACTCAATCCAGATTCAATCGATCTAAACGATCCAACACTTCGTGCTGGCATTGGGCCAGATAAAGAAGTTTCCCTTTATGAGTACCAACGTATGCTCCGTAAGGACCCACGTTGGCAGTATACAAATAATGCTCGTGAAGATGTATCCAACGCAGTGCTAACTGTTGCACGTAACTTCGGATTGCAGGGGTAATAATGGCAGAGTTCACAGTAAAACCAGAAGACTACTTACCTGGTGGACGTTTATACAACAAGCCAAATGTCGTTGTAATCAATCCAGAGGGAGTAGATCCAGTAGAAGATAAAAAAACTGGAATCACTTATGTTCCTGGTTCTCGCGCTGTTGATGTTACACAAACTGGTAAAGGTTATGAAAACTTACCAGAAAATGTCAAAGCTCTTCTTGGTGGCGGTGGAGGGTATAACCCATTCTCTACAGCACAAGGATATGTTTTTGATGAGAAGACTGGACAGTTTATTGTTCAAACCGCACCTGGTAATTTTTCTTTTCTGGGAGCAAAGTATAAAAAAGACGCTTCAGGAAATATAATCCCCGCAACTCCTATGTCTGCTAGTGGTGGAGGCGGAGGTGGCGGTGGAAATGGCTCTACACCTGGAACATATAGAGCTACGGATGGTAAAACTTTTACTAATGCAGACGCGTATGTTGCCTACCAAGCAACATTAGATAAGGCAATGGGCGAGCGTAAGTCTGCATATGATTTGCTCTACAGTCAATTTGCTCAATACGGACTACAGTCTTTGGTTGAGCCTCTGAAGAATCTTATTACTGAGGGTGTATCTCCATCAGAGTTTACGATTCGTCTACGCGAAACAGATGCCTACAAGAAGCGTTTTGCTGCCAATGCAGCACGTGTCAACCAGGGTCTTCGTGCGCTATCAGAAGCTGAATACATTGGTCTTGAAGACCAGTATCAAGACATTATGCGCCGTTATGGTATGCCAGAATCTTATTACAAGAAAAATGACCTAGGAACTCAGTCAGGATTTGAAAAGTTTATTGGCTTCGATGTATCACCTGTTGAATTAGAAGACCGCATTCAGACCGCACAAACACGAGTCTTTGATGCCAACCCAGAGGTGGCAAATACTCTACGTCAGTTTTATCCTGGTATTACTAATGGCGATATTCTTGCCTATGTTCTTGATCCTAAGAGCGCACTACCAGAACTCAAGCGTAAGATTACTGCTGCTGAAATTGGAGCAGGCGCTACTATGGCTGGTCTTCAGACTGGATTACAGCGTGCCACAGAACTTGCTTCCTATGGTGTTACCAAAGAACAAGCACAGCAAGGTTTCCAGACAATCGCAGATATTCTTCCACGAGGCGGTCAACTCGCTTCTATCTATGGAGAACCTGCCTATACACAAACAACCGCAGAACAAGAAGTCTTTGGACTTGCTGGAGCAACAGAAGCAGCCAAGCAGCGTAGGAAACTAACTTCGCTTGAGCAAGCATCATTCTCTGGCACAAGCGGTATGGCTGGCACAGCGCTAGGGCGCGAGAGAGCTGGTCAATTCTAAGCCTGCTAACGGAACGACTGGCCCGTTAGAGCGACACAAACACCAGTAGTAGAAGCCATACAGAGAGTCCCCGAATCTGTATGAGGTCTACGCAACCAACTAACAAGGGAGAAGGACCTATGTCCAACTACGACTACGAAGACGACGACTTTGATACTGATACCAGTAATGATCTCGTCAAGCAGTTGCGTAAAGCAACAAAAGCAAAAGACAAAGAACTCGCCGAACTAAAGGCGCAGTATGAGTCACTTGCAAAAGCAAACAGAGAACGAGCAATCAAAGATGCCCTCGCTAGTCGCGGGGTAAACAGCAAAATTGCAGCGTTTATCCCACAGGATATAGACCCAACTGAAGAGTCTGTATCTAAATGGCTTGAGGACTATGCCGATGTATTCGGTGTAGAAACTCAGGCAAACCAGGCGAAACCTAATGTAGATCCAAAACAGGCTGCTGCATATCAGCGGATGACTAATGCTGTAGAACAGGGAGTTACTCCTGAGTTCCAAGCACAGATTCATCAGAAGTTGATGAACGCAAATAGCCGCGAAGAATTGGATGAAATCATTAGAGCGTCTGGACTCTAACCGAACCTATCCGAAAGGCAAGATAAGTGGCAATTCCTACAGGTACGCTTACTTCGTCTTCGACAATCAGCAACCTCGT
>Ga0255176_1000324_pt1 | contig 23949 bp, 24 predicted proteins | sample Atl_Atlam_RepA_8_2_FD_183622 | JGI IMG/M metagenome (GOLD analysis project Ga0255176, IMG submission 183622) | Freshwater microbial communities from Altamaha River, Georgia, United States - Atl_Atlam_RepA_8d | ecosystem: Environmental > Aquatic > Freshwater > River | place: USA: Georgia... | reverse complement strand
CTTATAAGTTCGACTTTATTAGATATGATAGTCACTCCAACAATATTCTATAATTATGGTCAAAAATCTGCACTCAAAAATATTAATTTTAAAGAAAGTGAAATCAAACTCAACAAAAAGGAAACCATATGAAAAAATGCACTAGTAAAATTCTAGTTTTATTATTAATTACGAGTATGGAGGCAAACGTTTTATCTCATGAGGGCCACAATAAACTACCAGGCTCAATTATAGCACCACATGGTGGGCAAATCAAAGGAACAGATGATTTATACATTGAACTCATTCACAATTCTGACAATGTTCAGATTTATATAACCGATCACGATTTTAAACCCATACTATTAAACGATATCAAAATAGAGGGCTTGATAAAATATCCTAAACAAATGAAAAGTGAAAAGATAAATTTTACGACGAATCAAGCAAAATATTTTGATGCAAAAATAAACTCAAAAGGTTCACATCGTTATACTCTAGAAATAAAAACTAAATACAAAAATAAAACAGACACTATTAACTACAATTTAGAGCCACAAGACTAATTAATAATAAATTTGGATATTCTTATGCATATAAAATATAAAATAATGTTAGTATTCATTTTTTTTCAGTTGAATTTTATTCTGAACTTCAAACTTCAGGCACGCGAAAACAAAATCTCGTTACCCGAACTAATTAAACTTGCACAAAATAACAGCCTAGAAATTGAAAAAACTAGAGAACATTTGAAAGTACTCAAATATAAAAAAGATAGTCTATATGGACATTACTTACCGAAACTATCTCTTGAAAGTGTTTTGCAAGAAACGCAATATGAAAATCAAAAAGAATTTTCTAATGCATTTTTTGGAAAAATTGACTGGAATTTGTACGCTGGCGGAATAGATAGTAATTCGATTGACAAAACAAACATAGAAATTAATTTTTACGAGCAAAAAATAATCCATCAAAATAATCGAATTAAAAATCATGTTTCTCAAATTTATATTGAAATTCTCTATTTAAAAACTGTAGAAAGTTTGTATAAACAAGCCATTGAAGACAACAATAAACAAAAGCAAATTGCAAATTCTCAAAAAAGGTCTGGCTTAATTACGGAAACCGACACACTTGAATTTATTTTAAGATCATCAATATTAGATTCTGATTTGATATTATTACAACAACAATTAAAGCAAAAAATACAAGAACTCACTTTTATTGTTTTTCAAACAAATCAAAACCATATTGATTTCAAATTTAATCAATTGTCGCGCATTGCAACTTCAATGAATCGCGAGGAACTCGTTGCTAAACTGCAAAAATTTAATCAGATCACGTCAGAATCTCGATTACAAGAAACACTTGTCGAATTTGAAAAAAGAGATATCAAGGCCTCATTTCATCCCAAAGTCAATCTAGAGGCAATTTACGGTCAACTTCCAGTTGATCGTGATCAAAACCAAACAAAAAACAATTACGAATTATCACTTAAAATTACAATACCACTTTTTTCTGGATTTTCAGACTATAATTTAACTCGAAGCTTGTTTTATCAACAAAAAACTCTGATTAATGATTCACAATCAGAAATATTTCAATCTTTTGAAACACTTGATAAACTAATAAATGAAATCAATTATTTGAATTCAAGAATTGATCTTGAAGAAAAAAATATAGAACTCACAAAAAAATACTTGCGACTAACCAAGCAAGAGTATCTTCGAGGCACAAAAAGTTCATCAGACATAATATCTTCAGCAGAACGAGCTTTAAATGCTCAAGTAAAGTACTTTGAGATTATTCGCGATTTAATTATAACTGATTTAAAAATTAAAGATCTCATTGGAGATTAAAGTATATTTATAAATACTTAACTTATTTATCTTCCTCGTGATAATTTAATTTGCTTACGTAAAATGGAAGAACCATAATCCATTAACATGACTACAAAAAGCATCAAGAGTAAAACCAATCCAGCATTTTGAAATTGTCGCCATTCAATAAAATACATTAATTGTTGGCCAATCCCGCCTGCGCCAACTAAACCTAAGACACTTGCTCCGCGAAAGTTATATTCAAACATAAAGAAAAAATTTGAAACTAAAACTGGATAAGCTGCAGGTCTAATAGCATACCAAAAAGATTGGAATCGGTTTGCTTTTAACTGTCTTAAAGCTAAGTAATTTTTTTGATCTATATCTTCAATAGACTCGTAATTTAATTTTGCTGCATATCCTACAGTGTAAACAGCAAGAGCTAGAATCCCGCTAATCGATCCTAAACCTGACGCAGCTACAAAAATAATAGCCCATATAAGTGAAGGCACTGTTCGCAGAGTCATTAAAATAAAACGCATAGGCTTTGAAACAAAATCTTTAAATAAATTATTCAAACTTAAAATTGAAATTGGCACTGATAACAGAAAACCTAACAATGTTCCCCAAAATGCCATAGCTAAAGTTTCGGCAATCAAGTTAAAACCAGATAGCCAGTCAAAGGACTTCCATGCATCGATTGATAGTGGCAAAAACGATTTCAGTGTTTTGTAGAATAATTCAAAAAATGATGTACCATTAAAACCATTTGTATTCAAAAAGTAAAATGAAAATACAAAAAGACTACTAAATAAAGCCATCCACCAACGTGATAAATACTGAGGCGACTTTACTTTTGCAACATTAGATTCTAGATGAATAACTTTGCTGAACTCAGTCTCTGGTATTTTGTGATCATGCTGAGAAAGCACAAAAGCGAATTGGTATTTCGACTGTAAGTTTTTGATTAGATCAAAAATGGCTAAAGCAGTTTTTTTATCAAGTTGATTGAAGCCCTCGTCTGCTAAAAGAATTTTTGGTTGCGACATTAAAGCTCTTGCTATGCAAACACGTTGCTTCTGGCCGCCTGATAAAAAGGCTACTTTTTGATGAATATATTCGCCAAGACCAACTTCTGCGAGCAATTGAATGGCCTGCTGACGATATTCATGATCAAAACGAACCTGGTAAATTTTTAACTTGTATAAAGCCCCTGCGAGAACATTATCTAATACAGTTAATTCTGAAATTAATCGAAAATCTTGGTAAATAAGAGCAGCATCAGATCTGTTTAATATATTTGTCTCACGAGAAAACAAAGAACCTTCGATCATTCGAAGTAAAGTTGTTTTACCTGAACCTGACGACCCTGTTAATAAAACTCGATCAAATGGTCGTAAAATAAAATGATCGAGTTTTAAAACCGGATGACTTTCCAGATTATAACCATAAATTAAGGGTTTTGCTTCAAATAAAACAACTTCGGACATGCTGTCTTTTTATCTTATTTTACAAACTCTTGTACACTTAAATCGGTTCTCTTAAGAGCTTGTAAAGTTTTTTCAGTGTGATTTTTAGTCCCAGGTGAAAACTCTGCAGCTCCATAAACACTTGATAAGAGTTCTGGATTATTTGTTGATAGATCAAGAAGTGCCTTTTGAATTTTTTTTCTCATAACAGGATCTAAGGATTTAGAAACGGCGATAAGATGTGTTGGAACACCTTGTGTTCGATCTAAAACCTTCAAATGCGACCTTTGCTCAGCATTTAAGTAAAGATCAGCCTTAGCACCTTCAATAGCATAATCAGAGACTGCAGCAACATCAGCTTGACCGTTAACAACAGCCATTAAAGCTTTGTCATATCCCCCAGCATAGATAACTTGCGAAAAAAATGACTTAATGTCCTCTGGCTTCGCTATAAGCTTATCGTCTAACAGTCTTTTAAACGGAAATAAATATCCAGATGTTGAAGTTTGCGAAGAAAAAGCAATACGTTGACTTTTAAGATCTTTCAAACTTTTAATTTTAGAATCTTTAGCAACAACAAAAACTGAATTATACCATGTTTTACCTTGACGCTTTTCAACTAAAATCACTTCAAGATCAGCCTCTTTAGAAGCTAAAATAAATGGCAACGAATCCATATAGGCGACTTGAATTTTTTTAGAAATGAGACCTTGAGCAGTCGCGCCGTACGAAGTCGGTATTAATACGTTCACCGTCTGTCCGAGTTCTTTCGTAAGCTGCTCGCTGATTTTTTCAGTAGCTTTTTTTAGGTCTTCAGGATTTTTTTGTTTTTGGAATGAAAAGACGATTTCAGATTTGTTACTGCTGTTATCTTCCGATTGAGCATATACTCCATTAGCAGAAAAAATATGCGATATTGCAACTGTGAAAACAATGACTATATCTTTACTTACTTTAAATTTAAACATAACTCTAATACTCCTTAACTGCAGACTTTATATGAGAAAGGCAGTACATAGAACAACTCATTTAGTCTGTATAGTTCGCAATGAAAAGTGAATGAAAAACAAATGAAAACTAAATGATAATTGTCATCATTTGACTTTCAAAATGTCTCTTCAACTTGTAATTACAACAAGAATCTAATATCAAAAAATCGTGGACTTTAACTTTTTAGAATCTAGATTAAAAGAAGAATTTTCAGATCTTATCGACCGTTTTTTTATACCGATCGATGATCCTACTTCGAGATTATTCTATCTAAATATTGTGATTGCAGTTCTATTTATAATACTTTGGACTTTTTTTATCTGTAAAGAGAATTTATTCTATTCAGTTAAAAAAATCATATTCAATCATAAGTATTGGTGGAATCAATCTACGCGTACAGACTACAAAATATATTTTATGAATGCTTTATTGAAAGCAATAATTTTAATTCCTTTATTTGATCTTAGTTTTACAATTGCACGCCAAATAATAATTCTCTTCAGTAACATCTATGTCATTGAAGATTCAATCGAGTCAAACTGGATTAATTTAACACTATTTAGCATTTGTTACTTTGTTTATGATGATTTTTTGCGTTTTATCCATCACCTCTTAATGCACAAATATTCGTTCTTATGGCAATTTCATAAAACTCATCATTCAGCAAGAATATTGACCCCGATAACATTGTACCGAACACATCCGATCGAAGTTATTATAGCGATTCTAAGAAACAGTCTTTCGTTAGGTTTAACAACAGGTGTTTTTGTCTATTTATTTCAATCGCAACTTACAGTTATAACTATTTTTGGAACACACTTTATGGGATTTATTTTTAACTTTCTAGGCAGTAATCTTCGGCACTCGCACATACCAATTTCATTCGGAAAAATTGAATATATTTTCATTAGTCCGTTTCAACACCAAATTCACCATTCGACCCATCCGGAACATCATAATTCAAACTTCGGAGTATCACTTTCTATATGGGATCAAATCAATGGTAGTTTTATTCTTTCACAAAAGATTAAAAATAAAAAACTAAGATTCGGTCTTTAATCTATTTAAAATAACTTGTCAGAACAATTATCAATAAATTTTCAATTCAGTTTCAACATATTTGCAAATTCACAACGCGTATAAATTAAAATTGAATTTCACAGTTATTAAAATTAAGAAATCCAAACATTTAAAAGGAGTTTCTATGAAAATTATAAGTACATTGATAACTGCGTTATTATTGTCACTAATATCAAAAGCAGATATTAATTTATACACTGATCGCCCGACAGCTCGTTTACAGCCTATCGTTGATAAATTCACAGCTTTAACAGGTGAAAAAGTTAACATAGTGGAGCTGGCCTACCCACAATTAAAAGCAAAATTAGAAGCTGAAGGAGAACAATCACCAGCTGATTTAATTTTTGTAAAAGATTTAGTTTATCTTAATGAATTAAGTCAACTTCGATGGCTAAAACCAATAATCAATCCAAATTTAAAGTCAGTAGTTCCTCAAGGTCTCATTCATTCATCGCAAGATTGGATAGCTGTTTCTTTTCGTGCTCGTACAATTGTATACAATCCAAACAGCGTTGAAGCTCATTCACTTCAAGACTATTCTGACTTGGCTAAGCCTGAATGGAACGGTCGAGTGTGTTTAAGATCAGGTTCACATCCGTATAATACAGCACTTATTTCAAGTTTTATTCATAATTATGGATATGAAATGACAAAAGATTTTCTAAGTAAAATTATAAATAATTTAGCAGTAGCACCTTTGAATGGCGATACAGCAGTCATTAATGCAATTGCAAATGGGCAATGCGATATCGGCATAGTGAATCATTATTATTTAGCACCACTTGTAGAAGCTAATCCTGCATTTCCAGTCAAAGTTCAATTTGTGAATCAGAAAACAACAGGAACTCATATAAATGGAACAGGTATTGGAATTTATAGAAAATCAAAAAATACTGTTCAAGCAGAAAAATTCATTGAATTTTTACTAACAGATAAAATTCAACAACAGTTTTCAGCTGCACACTACGACTATCCAGCAAAAGTAAATTTGATTCCAACATCACTCATTAGCAACTGGGGACAATTCAAAGCTGATTCTGTTTCATGGGAAGCTCTGGATCAACATTTAAATGCTACAAAAACACTTATCAATGAAATTAATTATAAATAATAATCAAAATTATTTTTTAATTTCAGCAGCGCTGCATGTAACTATTGCAGTGCTGCTTTTGTTATTGAACGAAAAAAAATCTGTAATTCCTCATTATATTGATTTTACAGTATCCATACCAAAGCATTCAACTCAATCAATAGTTGATCATAAAAATATTAATCTTAAAAGAGCTAAATCAATATACTTTAATTCGAATCAAATTGATCAAGAAAAAAATACAATTAAGCAAAACAGTAACATTCTAAATCAAGAAGATTTCGACAAGTCGACTAGATCACAAAATACAATCGTTAAAACTACAAGCTCTGAACAGTTGTCAAATAATGAAGCTTCTGTGATTTCAGACCTGGCCTCAACGGACGAAAATAATGCTAGATCTAGTGCATATAGTGTCGAAGAAAAATACGTATCGCAGGTTAGAAAAATTATAATGCAAAACAAATATTACCCGCTAATAGCAAAAAAAATGAACCTAACCGGTCAGGTACGAGTACAATTTAAACTGCAATCTAACGGTGAAATCGTAGACCTCAAGTTAATTGAAAACTCAAAACATACTATTCTTAATGATTCAGCGCTGCATATTTTCAAAACAATTAAAAAATTTAATGAATTTCCTACTGAAATAAAAAAGGAAACCTGGACTTTTATCGTTCCCATCGATTTTAAAATGTAAAGGATACAAAAATGAAATCATTAAAGTATACAATCGTTATAATTTTTATTTTTTCAACTGGTGGTTGCTCTAGTTTTTTTGATACAGAAATAAAAGATATTAATACAAACATTCAAGAGCAAAATAAGCTTAATCAAAATAATCCTTTCACTGCTGATTTTATCGAACCTCGTTTACGCGAGTTTAGTGATAAAGCATTTTTAGAAAACATAGGATTAAACATCATTTCAAAAAGTACAGATCAGTATCTATTCAATCTACAAAAATTGCGATCGAAACTCCATAAAAAATGTTATCAAAAAAGCAACCTCTCTATTAACGAGGACTGGCAAGACTTGATTTACTCATTTCATAAAATGGATAGTCAATCATTTGGACCGATCACGCTCAAAACACCACAAAATATAGATTATCGCAATTTGATTTACAGCTGGCCATATTCAAATCACTGCATGGTTGATAGACAAATCTATTATAAACGCTTTGATAAAACTAATATTTTAAACTTACCATACAATTCAAAATCTTTAGATACAATTGAATACCTATTGTATTCGTCTGTAAATGAATCAAAATGTTCCCTCAAAGCTCATCCCTATTTAAAGCAATGGTTTGAATTGCCGGATCAAGATAAAAAAAGTGATCGTTGTATAATGGCCCTTGATCTCATCAACACACAAGAAACATACGCTCAAGAATTATCAAATTACTGGAATAGAAATCGAACAAATTATACAAAGGTTTTATCTGATCAAAAGAATCAATATAAAAGCATTATTAATGACTATTCGAATGCTTTATTCAGCATCGAAAGTATAAAAGATATTCGTTTAGGTGGACCGATTGGTAAAAACAAAAAAATATGCGATACGGATAGATGTCCTGAATTAGTCGAGCACTCATACTCTAAAATGTCGATGATTGCTATTCAAGCACGTTTAGAAGGATTTATTGAAGGTTTTTATGGTGGCGATATCAATGATTTAACTCATCATGGTTTTGATGACTACCTCAATCAATCACAGTTCTACACAATATCTGCGAAAATGAAAGACTACACTACCCGTGCATCACAAAGTTTTGTTGAACTCAATAATAGAGATCTTGTCACATTAATTGAAAATTTAGATATTGAAAAGTGTAAGACAACGACAGTTTCTAATCGAATTGAACCTCTGTGCGCTTTTCACGAGGATATCAGAGCTATTACATCTTTACTTAAAACTGAAGTTCTCATCGCATTATCTTTAAAAGCTCCCCCTGTTTATCAAGGAGACAATGACTAATGCACATTATGTTTTTATATTTAGTAAATTTTAACATACTCATTTATGGCGTGTATTCATATGCATCTGATCATCAAAAGACAGTCATTGATAAAATTGAAATTTCAGATATTTTTGTTGATGATTTTACAAATCCTAGTTCTGGAAAAACGATCAATAAAAGCAGGATTGAAAGTACACAAGCTCAGGACATATTAAGAGTTTTAAAAGATGCTCCTGGAGTTTATGCTCGCGAGGAAGATGGCCTTGGTCTTCGTCCAAATATTGGTCTACGCGGAACTAACCCAGATCGAAGTAAAAAAGTTGTCATTCTTGAAGATGATATTTTAATTGGACCTGCTCCGTATTCGGCGCCAGCTGCATATTATTCACCCTCACTTTTAACAACTGAAACGTTAGAAATCTATAAGGGTTTTAGTTCACTGCCGTATGGTCCAAATTCTATTGGCGGAGCCATTAACTACAAAACTAAATCTTTTCACGAAAACGATTTTTCTAGAATTAAACTCAATTCTGGAAGTTTTAATCAATCGACACTTCAAACAGAATTTCAAAAAACTATAAATCTGAGTCGCTATCACTTACAACTTGTACGACATCAAACTGATAGTTTTAAACAAATTGATACTCAGCAAAGTTTAAAGAATGAAAGCAATATTTTGACGTTTAAGTATCAAAGACCTTATCAGATTGCAGCATGGCCTAATGTTTTTGAAATCAAAGCAAGCTATTCTACTGAAAAATCTGATGAAACTTATTTAGGTTTAACGCTTAGTGATTTCGAAAAATCGCCATTTCGTAGATATTCAGCATCACAACTAGATGAAATGAAATGGCAACATATTAAACTTCAAATCGAAAATATATCTTATAATGGCGATTCGTTAAATCTTAAAAATCAAATATACCATCATACATTTAACCGAAAATGGTACCGCTTAGATGGTTTTCGTGACAGTAGTAAAAAAATATATGACATTCTTAAAAACCCATCTGGAACACAAATCGATTTCTACAATTTATTAACAGGACAAATAGATTCAAACCAAATCGGCGATGGAATAGGCTCGCAACTTAATTTAGCATCAAATGATAGGCGCTATATCAGTCAAGGATTTCAATCACAATTAGATTACAGAAATGCACTTAGTGAGAATATTCAATCTCACTTTAAAACTAAGTTTTTATTGCATAATGACTCAATTGAGCGAATACATGATGCTGACTACTACGAAGTTATTGGTCTTAATTTAAATCGAACTAACAGTGAATCTATCGTAACAGCTCGAAACAAAGATTCAGCTCAGGCGACATCACTAACAATAATAGAGAATTTAAAATATCAGAGTTGGCAACTCAACCTACTGAGTCGATATGAAATTGTACATTTTGCATTCGAAGACAAAATCAATAATAAATATCTAAATCGAAGTGACGATGTTTTAATTCCAGGTATTGGAATCTCTTATGATTACACATCAGAACTAAAATTAAAACTATCTGTCAATCGCGCAGCAACTCTGAGTGGATTAGATACATCAGGCAAAGAAAATCGAGAGGAAAGTGTAAATTACGAAGCAGGTGTGCAGTGGCAATCAGATAAATATAAGCAGCAGTTTGAAACTGTTATCTTTCAAAATAATTACTCTAATTTAACGGGAACGTGTACAGCATCAGCAGGCTGTACTAACAATCAAACAGAACAGCAATTTAATGGTGGTCAAGCACTCATACAGGGTATCGAATCAAGATGGGCTCAAGGTTGGTTTGTACAAAAGCACTGGATTCCAATACAATTAAATTTCACGCTCCTCAAAACGCAATTTATGAACTCATTCAATTCAAATAGTCAAGAATGGGGTATTGGTGAAGTTAATAGCGGTGATCCTCTACCCTACATTCCTTCAATCATGTTTAATGCTGTTCTTGGTATTGAAAAAGGCGTATATAAAAATAGTCTGACAATAAACTACCAAAGCAATAGTTATGATCAATCTGTTAACACGGATCGAATAACTATTCCCGCTTTTGGGCTTATTGATTATAATTTAAATTATCAATTCACAAATAGCACTACATTGTTCTTTAAGGTCGATAATATTTTAAATAGAAAATATATAGCTAGCTTCAAACCCTTTGGTTATCGCCCCGGTAAGCCGCAAACTTTTTCTTTGGGTGTACAAGTGCAGTTTTAATACTGTACTTGTAGCATCAGAACATCTATTTTTTAAACGGATTAACTATTTCTAAAAGAATTTCTTCACGGATATCGGCTAATGTCAGAAAATGATTGCTCGAAATACCATTTATTTTTTTATATTTTTTAATTCCTAAAATATCATAATCAAGAAATCTATTTTGCCAGTACATGTCTTCTTGTAAGTAAGTTTGCAATTGATCTCTGCTAATTTTACCATTTTTATACAAATTCATCAATTCAACTGTAAAAGGATCTTGAAGTATCGGTTGTATGAGTTGCTGCATTTTTTCGCTTGTAAGCATTTGTTTCCATAATTCAGATTGATTCACAAGCTCAACAATGATTTGGTATTTTAAATATCGTTGATGAGCATTTTTAAAAATCAATATTTTTTGATCGTCTGTAAGCAACCCTATTGATTCTGTTGGTACAAAATAATCATCACTAAACATTGATTTTTGAATTCCATTAAACATAATCGGTTTTAAGTGTTCGAATAAATAATGATCAAGCAATTTTAATTCTGATTCAAGTTTAAATTCATTTTGATTAGAGTCACGATACTTAAAATACTGCGAATATGCCAAGCTAATCAGATAGGCTTCGCGATAGGCCTGATCTCTTGTCATTTGTCCTGATTGAATTGCATTTTTAATTTTTCGATAACGATAATCACTTTGTATAATTTTATCATATTCTTTTGAATGATCTGATATTTCTGCTTTAAGATGATTTTCGAGTTGATTTTGATAGACGACATCTAACTGATGCGACATAGAAAAACTCAAGGCCAAGATAACTGGAATTTTCAAAAAAAAAGCTGGTTCTAGTTTTCGATTAAAAAATTTCGATGTAAAATACTCAATCGGCATTCTGAAAGTTAAATTATAAAGACCATCAAATGGTGTAAATAAATATCCATTTTCCCTTGATAGCGTTTGACCTAATTTACGTGGAACGTATTCAACAATATCCGTAAAGTATGATATGAATCTAGATTGATTGATATCAATTTTTTGTTTGGTTAATAGACCATACCATTTTGTAGCATCTTGTTCGGATTTATTATTTTTCAAAAAAAGCCTTAGTCCCCGAGTTTGAATAATTTCATGTCCGTAGTTTTTTACATGATTTAATGCTGGGGTAATTAACCTTGATTGAAAATTATTTTTAGTATGATTTAAAAATAAACTATCGCAAACAGGATTTGAAGAAAAAGCAGAGATTGGAAAATTGAAAATAACTAACGATATGATGAAGAACAGGATATATTTAATAAGTGTTTGATATTTGCCCATTTTAAATAACAATCCTGCTCATTACATCTGATCTATTTCAATAAATGTTGAATATATGTTGTTGCAGGCGAGATCGTTGGATCTGCATCTTGAGCAAACCATATTCCAATTCGAGCAGCAACATCTCCGACAAGAAGTACCGTTGCACCTACTCTGATTATATGAATCGATTTTTCAAGTTTTCCCATTTGTTGCGCAGCTTTTAATGCTGATTCTCGAGCTTTTCCTAGTTTTAATGCTGCTGCTCTCCACGCTTCAGTTTTTTGACTATCGGTGAGTATTGGGGAAGCTTTTACTCTTTCGTATATTTGTCTAGAGTGTGCAAACATTTTATCGACCTGCCCTCTGTCGACATCATTTGGATAATACCGACCAGTTAAGCTAATTTCAGTTAATTTTCTTTTTCTGTCATCTTCACTCAATGGTAGAAGGTTACTAATTTCAAGTTCAATCTGTGCTGCTCGAATTTCCTTCTGATGTGCTGATAATTCCGTCGGTGCAATGTAGGCTGCTGCAAACAATTGCGTTATACCGATCAGTACTTGCGACATGCCAGCATTTGCTGGATCTTTAAAAACTGAATCGTTCGACTGATCTCTGTTTTCAGCAAAAGCATTAATTGAAGAGCCGACCAATGCCAAAATAACTATTTTTAATTTTAAGTTTTTCATATTATCCTTTCACATTGCATAAAATAACAAATACATAGATAGCAACTTTTAGACCTGGTTAAACGAATTCAGGTATAACTTATTTCAATAGACGCTCAGATAAATTTGAAATGACAAAATTTGTATAGCTGTGTAAAAAAAATTGTCGATCGCCACTGTTTTTTTGATTGTAGTAAAGGTTGTCCAGATAGCATTTAATTTCATTCTGATCTGAAAATAAATTTTGAACTGAAGACAAAATCTCTGGCTTGTCATCGATTAAAAAGTGTAAAGGATTTCTCCCGTATTGACCTAAGATGACATTTAATCTTTGTCTGATTTCTAAATTTAATCTTTCTAATTTATTTGAAGTTCTTATCTTCAGCCAATTAGGTCGTGGAAATTGTAGGCGCCAGTTTAAAATGGGGCCATTTTCTATAACCTGCAATTTTTTGAAACGTGATTGTTACAGATTTGTCCTATCCTCGAGTTCATATTGAATTTTAAATTCTATGGGTGAAACCTCTGATCTTGCTCGAAAATTTCTAACAGAAAATTGACCATCGCACGAATCTTGGCGCTTTGTTTTAAGTCTTCATGGGTAACGATCCATAGATTCTCTCGAAGATTTTGGTCTGGAAAAATTCTGACGAGGTTTCGACTGGCTAAAAATACTGGAAGAATTCCAAAGCCCAAACCTTCTTCAATAGCTACCAACAAACTCTGCCGACTGTTTACAGAGATTCTTTTGGACGTCTGTTTTTTTATTTTATGACTCCAAGATTTTTCAGCAGAAGACAGATCTGGATTAAGATTTTCAATAAAGTTTAAATTGTCAAAATCTTGATTTTTCTTTGGAAGTAATTTTTCTGAGTACGGTTTAGAACAAAATAATGCGAATTCAATAATTCCTGCTTTCTTACAAAACAAAACTCCTTCAGTTGGTTTGACCAATCTAATGGCGACATCGGCCTCTCTCCCTTGAAGACTTAGTAAATTCGAACTTCCAATTACCTCAACATTGACGGCAGGATGGGCTTGCCAAAATCGGTTTAGAAGAGGTAGAAGAATCGAGTTAACAAGACCTTCCGGAGCTGTGACCCGAACGGTGCCTTCTAGTTTTTGATCTAAACCCAATGCTAGAATAGATAGATTTTCTAACTCAAACCCCAGTGGCTTGATACGATCAATCATCTTCTGCCCCATATCCGTAAAGTACCATGTTCTGTTTCGTCGATACAACAGTCGAGACTTAAGAGCTTTTTGCAATGCCATTATTCTGCGTGATACCGTGGTTTCGTCAACTCCGGTCATCCGAGATGCCGCAGCTAAGGATTTTCCTTCATACAATGCCAACAAAAACCGAAAGTCATTCCAATTGCTTTTCATAAGGCCCCCTTATTTCAAAGTCTATACAGATATATTCCTGCATTTTTGCAGAATTATACTGCAATAATACCTCTTTTTTATGCTGATAGAAAGAACTAATATGTTTATAACGAACTCAGCTTTTTGGCAGAAGAGTTCTCAAACTGACACACAAGGAGAATCCTATGAAACTGCAGCTTAAGGCCATTGTGCCATACCTTTTATTGTTAACGGGTCCATCATCGTCTTGGTCTGATGAAGTTCTGCTCAGCGACCTTAAAAAAGTCGGCGAAGGCTTTCAGTTTACAGAGGGCCCAGTCTGGGACGGAAAATCATTCATATTTAGTGACATCCCTGAAAACAAGGCTTTTGTTTGGGACGGAACCTCAGTTCATGTTTTCAATAACCCCTCACACTACTCGAATGGACGAACTAAAATGAAAGATGGATCTATCGTGTCAGCACATCACGACCGAACCGTTCGCATTTACAAAAATAAAGAATTGAAAATCATCGCCAACAAATACAAAGGTCAAAAACTAAACAGTCCAAACGATGTGATTGTAGACAGTCAAGATCGTATCTATTTCACTGATCCGATTTATGGCATCGCATACAAAGGCTTTGGACCAAAACAAGAAAAAGAGGAACAAAGTAAAAGAGGTATCTACCGTCTTGATGCCGATCAATCAGTACATCTATTGAATGGTGATCTAACTTTACCCAATGGTCTTGCATTTTCTCCTGGTGAGAAATTTCTTTATGTTGCTGACTCAAGCAATTCGGTTATTTATCGCTTTGAGGTAACTAAGGACAAACAGATTCAAGGTAAAACTCCATGGGTAGTTCTCAATAAAGGCGAAGGTAATATCGTTGACGGGTTGAAGGTCGATTTACAAGGCAATGTATATGTAGCTGTGGGAAAAGGTATTGTCGTTTTGTCTCCTGAGGGAAAAATCCTTCAAGACTTTCTGGTCGCTAAAGATGCTGTTGCAAATTTAGCCTTCGGCGGTGTTGATGGTAAAACCCTCTTCATTACAGCCTCCAAGCAAATTTATACTGCAAAAACAAAACACGCTGGTCTTTAAAGAAAATATCAAAAAAGGAGTTATCTATGAAAGCAATCATCATTGGAGGACAAGGAACTATCGGATCCCTTGTAGTCAAACATCTACAGAGCCGACAAATTGAAGTTATCACTGCGGGGCGAAGTAGGGACGAATATTGTGTTGATATAACTGACGAACAAAGTCTTGAGTCTTTATTTAATAAAATTGGAAAGTTTGATGCTGTCATCAGCGCCGCTGGAAGCATCGAATTTGGCCCCACATCGAGTCTGACAAAAGAACAGTGGGATCTTTCGCTAAAAAGTAAGTTCATGGGACAAATTAATATTGCTCAAAAAGCATTGCCCTATCTGAACGATGGAGGATCCATCACCCTGGTATCGGGTATCCTTAGTGACTATCACGTTGCCGGAGGCACGATTGCCACAACCATAAATCGTGCCATTGAAGGTTATGTCATGGCTGCGGCCAATGAACTTCCCCGAAAAATTCGAATTAATGCAGTCAGCCCTAGCATGCTCAAAGAATCTGTTCCTGTGTTCGGGTCATTTTTTCCAGGCGTGAAACCTGTCGAAGGAAATGATGTTGCATTAGCTTTTATCAGATCCATTTTGGGCATCCAAACGGGACAAGTGTTTAAAGTTTATTCTTGAAAACGAAGAGTTAATTTTAAACTTGTTTGAATTTCAAACTTTCAAATAATACGCTCTGCAAATCAGAGCGTTTTTTATTTCTAGTATATCCACAACAAAACTTTGTTGATACCCAAGTTCGAATCAATGACCAAAACTCCTCGCATTTCTGAACCTTGTTCAGAAAACCCCAAGCCCTACCAGACGCCTACCAAAATCCTACCAAATTATGAAATATCCAGAAATTTCTAGAAATACTGAGCCAAAAACACTGATTGGCTAACGCTTTATTTTGATTTGAGATTTTTTATTTTTGAAAAAATGATTGTGATAAATGGCGGAGAGAACGGGACTCGAACCCGCGGCCTTCCGCGTGACAGGCGGACGTTATAACCAACTTAACTACCTCTCCGTTTTAGTGACAATTAAGCAATAAATGTTCAACCAATATAGATAAAATTTTCTGATATTCAACTAAAAATTTAATCATGCTGAATATTAACGCATAATTGAGTGTTAAATGAGGGACATTTCACCATACCCAGATCAATTAAATTAGGACATAATCAAAACCATACAAAATATCACTACAAAACGAGGATTTTATGACTCAAAAACTATTTATCACCCTAGCTATCACTTTTATGTGTTTAAATGTATTTGCCGTGGCCACTGATACCACTGACATTACAATTGAAGGTATGCACTGCTCTGGCTGCAAAAAAATGATCACAAAGACCGTCTGCGAAGATAAAGACTTATCAGCCAATTTTGAATCTTGCTCTGTCAGCTTAGTTGATACAAAAAAACAAATTGGCAAAATCACAGTGAAAACAAAAGATGGCAAAGCCATTGATTACACAAAAATCGAAACTGCAGTAAAAAAAGCTGGTGACGATTATAAAGTTGTTAAACCAGAACAAAAATAATTCTCATTATAGAAAGCGAACTGACCTTGGCATTTGAAAAAATTGAAAAACTTTTTTGGCTAGATATGGAAATGACTGGCCTGGATGTAAATAAAGAAGTCGTCATTGAAGTTGCCTGCATTGTTACCGATCTCAACTTTAAAGAACTTGAAACTTTTGAGACTGTCGTTAAACAGCCTCAATCGTATTTAGACAGTATGGATGAATGGAACAAAAAACATCACGGAGATTCCGGCTTAACAGCTAAAGTCCCCCATGGTATGGAACCTTCGGCCGTCGAATTTCATTTAATATCAATGATCGAACGACACTTTCCGGATGCTCAACGCGACCGAAAAATGCGCCCGATCCTAGCTGGTAACTCAATTTCTCAAGATCGACTTTTTATCGATAAATACTTCACTAAACTCAGTGAAAAACTACACTATCGCATGCTCGATGTTAGTTCGTGGAAAATTATTTTTAATAATAAGTTCGAGAAAGTTTACAAAAAACAAAACTCACATCGTGCATTAGACGACATACGCGAAAGCATCGGCGAATTACGTTATTATTTAGACCAGGTCAACCCCAGTTAAATTTTAATTTTGCTGCGATTGACGTAATTTTAACCCAGTCTGTGCTTGTTTACGTACTTCTTTCGATGGATCTTTTGCTAGAACCTGCAACATATCATTTGATATATTCGGATGCTTAGCTGCGTAATATTTTAAAACATCACTATTACTCTGCGCAAATTCGTTAACGATTTGCGATGGTAGATTAATATTCGTTAATAGTGCAGTTTTGAATTCAACAACTGAACTTTGAGAGTATTCCTGCATAGTAGATAAACTTAGTGTAGGATTCATTAACATAGTTTTTATGATCGCAAGATCCTGATCTTTTTCATACTGTTGCTTAATGTTCTGAACTACAACATCATCAAGTGGCCCCTGAGCAATTTGCAACTTAAGAACCTGATGTTGATTTTTTTGATGGTAATACCCCACATAACCCATCGTCAAAATGCAGATAAAAGCCACTGCATAATGATATTTAAATTGCCGATTTTTATTTATAAATTGAAAATATAAAGCATTACCCAAAAAACCTAATGCTAAAACATTTAACGTCGACACAAAGGAAAATAATCCTAAGACTTGCGATGCGGCGTCCCATTGATTTTGTGTTATAGAGACAGCATAAAGTCTATAAAAAACAACTAAATCAAAAACAAAAGCCAAAGATCCCAAAACTAAAAAAATTAAAGTGCTAAAATCTTTGAGTTTTAATCTAAAAAAAAGCGCCCCAAAAACCAGGGCGCTTAATGGCATAATTGTTAAACCTATTATAACCAGCCAAATCATAACTAGTATCTGTAATGTTCAGGCTTGAATGGACCCTGAACGTCTAAAGTTAAATATTTAGCTTGTTTAGTAGAAAGTTTTGAAAGCTTAACACCGATTTGTTCTAAATGTAGAGCTGCAACTTTTTCATCTAAATGTTTTGGTAAACGGTAAACAGCGATTTTAGAATATTTATCGCGATTTAAATAAAGCTCCATCTGTGCCATAACTTGGTTTGTAAACGAGTTCGACATAACAAAACTTGGATGACCAGTTCCGCAACCTAAGTTAACCAAACGACCTTTTGCTAAAACAACAATTTCTTTGCCGTTTTTTAAAGTGTGAATATCAACTTGCGGTTTAACTTCACGGATTTTTGAATTTTTATTTAACCAAGCCATATCGATTTCGATATCAAAGTGACCAATATTACAAACGATAGCGTTATCTTTCATTTTCATGAAATGCTTGTCTGTTATGATATCGCAGCATCCAGTTGCCGTCACAAAAATATCAGCTATCGGAGCAGCATCTTCCATAGTTACAACTTGAAAGCCTTCCATAGCAGCTTGTAAAGCACAAATAGGATCAACCTCGGTCACCATCACACGACAACCTAATGCGCGCATAGAGTGTGCAGAACCTTTACCCACATCGCCGTAACCAGCAACTACAGCCACTTTACCAGCCATCATCACATCAGTAGCGCGTTTTAACGAATCTGTTAATGATTCACGGCAACCATATAAATTATCGAATTTTGATTTTGTAACTGAATCATTAATGTTGATTGCAGGCACTTTTAATTTTTTAGCACGGTGTAAGTTCTCAAGATTGTGAACACCAGTTGTCGTTTCTTCAGAAATTCCAATGATTTTCTTTAACATGTGCTCATATTTTTTAGTATGCATCATATTTGTTAAATCACCACCATCATCTAAAATTAAGTTGTAACCATCTGCGCCCCAACCTTCGATTGTTTGCTCGATACACCAGTTGAACTCTTCCTCTGTTTCACCCTTCCAAGCAAAAACTGGAATACCGGCAGCCGCAATTGCCACCGCTGCATGATCTTGCGTCGAAAAAATATTGCACGAAGACCAACGAACTTTAGCACCTAAATAAATCAATGTTTCAATCAATACAGCTGTTTGAATTGTCATGTGCAGACAACCCGTGATACGAGCACCTTTTAAAGGCTGCTGTTTACCAAACTCTTTACGTAAAGCCATAAGACCTGGCATCTCTTTTTCAGCAATTTTAATTTCTTCACGACCCCAACGAGCTAACTCAGCAAAAACTTTTGGATTTTCCATAGCATCTTTACAAACACGGTAATCCGGCGCACCTGTAACATTTGTGCCTTTACCAGAACCAGATGCTTTTTTCTGAGCGTTTTTAGCAATAGCTTTAGCTAAAGCTTTTTGTGCATTTTTCTTATCTTGTGTTGATGTCTGAACTGCCATGAAGTTTCCTTTTTGTTATTATAATTCTGTATCAGAATTCGTTATTATTTAATTTAATATTATTTTGTATTTTGTCTGATAAACACTACTGTAGACAACAGGAATTTAGCAAACGCCGTTATTCGACAGTTAAAATTTCGTATCCTGTGTCAGTAATCAAGACTGTATGTTCAAATTGAGCTGATAACTTACCATCAAGAGTTTCATAGTACTTAATTTCCGAATTAGGTATAGATTTTTCAACAAAGTCCTCCGTACCCTCGTTGACCATTGGTTCAACAGTAAAGCACGTCCAAGGGATGATCTTTTCGCCTTTGCCGCGTTTACCAAAAGCCGGAACAAAAGGGTCCATATGAAATATCTTGCCTATACCATGACCACCAATTTCTTTAACAGTTGAGTATCCACGACGAGTCACATATTTATTTGTTTCAAAACCAATGTCACCCGTATGTCCATTAGGTTTTATCGCCTCTATACCAGTCATCATTGCATAATAAGCAGCATCAATAAGATCTAGTGCATTAGGTGAAACTTGACCCACCGTGAAAGTCTTAGATGTATCACCAAAGAAACCATCTTTTTTCACGGTCACATCGATATTTAGAATATCACCATCTTTTAATGTGTAATGAGATGGTAGGCCATGGCAGACAACATTATTCACCGATATACATGTCGAATTTGGATAACCATGATAACCAATACATGCAGACTCTGCACCTAAAGATAAAGTAAAATCGTCAGCTATTTTATCAAGCTCTAAGGTTGTAATTCCTGCTTTTACAAATGTTCCCGTGTGATTGAGGACACGAGCCGCCATTTGGCAAACTTTTTTCATTTTAACAATTTCGTCCTTAGTAAAAGGAACAGGCTTTCTAGAATTTGACATATGAAACCCTTATACAGGACAACACCACATCTGCCAAAGGGAATTGTGTTTCAATAAAGCTAGACGCAAAACCACACACTTTCTTGAATTTAAGAGGCCTTTAAAATAAAAAAGGCCAGCAAAAGCCAGCCTTTTCAGTGTAAACTTTACGTCTAAAAACTATTTTAAGTGTTTAGAAACAAGTTTAGTCATTTCAAACATAGAAACAGTGTTTTTTCCGAAGATAGGTTTTAATTTATCATCTGCGTTGATGTTTCTTTTGTTTTTAGCATCTTGAAGACCGTTCTTTTTGATGTATGCCCATAATTTTTTAACAACTTCAGTACGTGGAAGAGCTGACGCACCAACAATAGCTGCTAAAGTAGCTGATGGTGTTAAAGCTTTCATGAAAGCTGCATTTGGTTTTCTTTTAGAAGCTGCTTTTTTTGGAGCTGCTGCTTTTTTTGCTGGAGCTTTTTTCGCTACTGCTTTTTTTGGAGCTGCTTTTTTTGCTGGAGCTTTTTTCGCTGTTTTCTTTGCCATGGTTAAATCCCTCCGTAAGGTTGTTAAGGCATTGTTTTTTTAAATCAAAAAGTAAATAGTTTTACTCTGTTTGACTTAAGTCTAAGTCTAGATTTTTCGTCTCGTCAACAACTACTCGAGTGAAATTTTCATTTTTTTTGAATTTTTACGGATTTTCGCCGATTTTCTCCTCTGAAAATAGCATCAAAAGGCATTTTTCCCTCTATTTTACGACTGATTCGTTAATTTCATCGTGTGTAATCCAACTTCTAGACTGTTTTTAGACTTATTAATCTCTATAAAAACCCGATACAAAACTCATGAATACAAAGAGATTTGTTCATCAAGAAAACGCTAACCTTAGCTTTGCTGAAATCCTAGAGCATATGCGCGAACAAGACCTGTCCGATAGCATTTCAACTAAGAACCCTGCGAAATACGTTGATTTTTTTGCATCGACCGAGTCGCCACTAAACACCGAACTCTTCGTAAATACACCAGTGTTTCGTTTTGGTAATAACTTCTCTTATTACAGTCAGCAGCCATTTAAAAAAGATACCCAGCCCTGCACTTCATTTCAACTCAAAGCTGAAGGTATGTCGCCCGAACAATTCAAAGCCTACGAATTCCTTTTCTATAGCTTGGAATTGCCGGTTTTAAAGGCTCACCAAATGCTTCCTGAAAAATTTAATTCAAACCAGCTTAAAAAAGCCTTTAAAATTGCAGCTCTTAAAAATCATCCAGATGTCGGCGGGACCCATGAAAGTTTTCTAGAATTGAAAAAAAGCTATGAAATACTGTTAGATTTCGTTAAAACGAAGTCCCATGCAGCAGCCACTTAAGCAAAAAGACATACTCCTATGCACTTTAAACTCGACATACCAACACACGTCTTTTGGCTTACGCTATATCTTGACCCAAATGGATCAATTAACTGAAGGGACTGAGCTCATTGAATGGACCATAAAAGAAAATCCACGCAACATTGTTGAAAGAGTGCTTGCACACAATCCTAAAATAGTTGGTTTTGGGGTTTATATTTGGAACACAGAAGAGCTATTTGAAGTTTGTTCAATTCTTAAAAAAGTAGCGCCACACATATGCCTTGTACTAGGTGGGCCAGAAATATCTTACGAAACAGAAAAGCAAATTTTGTATCACTTAGCTGATTTCATCATCTGTGGTGAAGCTGATTTCGCATTTCCGAAATTTTGCGCTGATTACTTAAAATCTCTAGAACAAAACACCGTATTTGAATCACCGAAAATAATTCGTTCAGAGTTACCAGACATCAAAGCTATTAAAATGCCTTACGATCTTTACACAGATCATGATATCGAAAATCGAGTCATCTACGTCGAGGCTTCACGCGGCTGTCCCTATAAATGCGAATATTGTTTATCATCATTAGATAAATCAGTCAGAAGCTTCGATTTAAATCAATTTTTAGAAGCTCTACAAAAATTAATCGACCGCGGAGCACGCACCTTTAAATTTGTTGATCGCACTTTTAACTTAAGCCCTACGACATCAACAACTATTCTTCAGTTTTTCTTAAAACAAATCGATTTAGGGCTTTTTTTACACTTCGAAATGGTTCCAGATAGGCTTCCTCTTGAAATTCGTGATTTGATCAAACAATTTCCTGCTGGTTCTTTACAATTCGAAGTCGGTATTCAAACTCTGAATCCCGTAGTCGCGGCAAATGTCTCACGAAAAAATGATTTAACCAAAGTTAAAGAAAATTTTGCATTTATTCGCGAACACACACATGTTCATACTCATGCTGATTTAATTGTTGGATTGCCGGGTGAAACATTAGAATCATTTGCTGATGGTTTTGACCAACTTGCTGAATTTGGTCCGGATGAAATTCAAGTTGGCATCTTAAAAAGACTTAAAGGTACTCCAATTATACGCCATGAAGAAAAATTTGCTATGAAATATCAAGATTTCGCTCCTTTTCAAATTCTATCAACATCGACGATGGATTATGCAACATTGCAATTAATGAATCGATTTGCTAAATTTTGGGATTTATATGCTAACAGTGGTGATTTCCCCCATTTCATGAAATGGATGAGATCTCAATCAGGATCTTTTTTTTGGAACTATATGAGCTTCGTCAATTTTCTTTCTGAAAAATATTCTGAAACACACTCAATTGCACTCATGAATTTAGCTGAAAAAGCATGGCTTTATATTATTGAGCAAGAGTCGAAAAACAATTTATCTTTATCAGATGTTGAACAAAAAGCTTTTTCGATTATTAAAGCAGACTTTTGCGATGGCTACAAAAAAAGAGATATCCCACCATTTATGAAAAAATTCGCTTATGGCATGCAATACACAAACAAAGCACCAAAGCCAGCCAAATCTTCTATGAACGAACGCCAGCTTCAGCATTTACGAGAGTGATTAATATTTTAAATATCTGCCATAATTCCAATTTTTTGAAGAGCCTCAATTATATTTTCATTTGTTTGCTGACCTTCACATTGCACGCTAAATCGAAACCCTAATGTTTGTTGATCTCTAGATGTTAAAGTAAGATACGTTCTTTCTGCGCTAAAACCCAATTCCGTTTTATACTGCTGCACAGTTCGCTGTACATCGACACTCATAACCGGATGAGCAGTTACTTTATCGTAAATAGGATCTTGCATATTTCTTGAGATTAGTACTAAATCTTTTGGTGCTGATATTAATGTACAATAATTTTTAAAAACCCCTAATTTAAAATTATACTGGATACTTGCACGAATATTAGAAAAGACTGTGACCGTCCCGCCACCGCTTTTATTTTCGATTACGCTGCTTGCGTTTGCAAAAAGTGAACTTAAACCTATCATTAATAATATCATTTTTTTCATAAAATTACCTCTTCATCCTCGATTGTTTTATTTTTTGAAACATCCGAATGTCACTAAAGTTCCAATGATTTCACCCTCTTTTAGATCACCATTTTTTACAGCATTAACAACAGCCTCATAGAGTCTATTTAAATCCGCATCCTCTTGTCTTTGAGCATAACCATACTTTGTTAAAATGTCTGAAGCTGATTTAGTAATATTAGCGTCGATAGCTTTTTCCGAAAGAGAATTTGCAAAAAGCATTTTAAACTGTTCAGCATTTGCTGGTCCTAAATCCCAACCTGCGCCGTCAGATAGTCCATCAGATTTCATGAGAAATGAATCCATCAAA
>Ga0255176_1000317_pt1 | contig 24560 bp, 19 predicted proteins | sample Atl_Atlam_RepA_8_2_FD_183622 | JGI IMG/M metagenome (GOLD analysis project Ga0255176, IMG submission 183622) | Freshwater microbial communities from Altamaha River, Georgia, United States - Atl_Atlam_RepA_8d | ecosystem: Environmental > Aquatic > Freshwater > River | place: USA: Georgia... | reverse complement strand
TATTGGACACCAAGTCAGGCGTGGAGTACGAGCACAGGACCGTGGATCCAAGACAACATCCTGTTCTTTGGCTATGTACAGACAAATGTCAAACAAACCATCGAAATCGCTGTGCGTCAAGGCATCGAATTGGACTTCTCATTCGAAGTTCGAGCTGAGACACGCAATGGTAGCGTAGATGATACCTATCGAGCGTACGTTGATGTGTACAATACAGCCAACACCGTCGTGCAGACGTTTGGACAGACTGCAACGACTACGATAACGACGACGGGCACTTCCACATGGACGCCTGTATCGTTCTCGAGCACTGTTGCCGCGAGTTATAATATTAGCAAAATCGTGGTAACGATTGAAGGACGAGATGTAGGAAATTGGGCAGGTGCATGGTATGGGCCTACCTTTAGAAATGTGCGTTTGCGTACGTCGTCAGCAGGCGTGAGCTATCAGTCCGCTTTTACTCCTGCTGCACTCACCAACGGAGTATACAACACAACCATCAGTGGAGCCGCATACGGCAATGGCACCTATGTCATCTCGCAATCCGCCAATGGATGGGCCGACTACAAGGTGTGGAAACTGTTTAATTTCACTTACGGCGGGTTTGGGGACTTCTGGCATACGAACGACACGTTTACGGCTACAGGAAATTACTACGCTGGTAGCGAAAATATCGTGAGTGGATACAACGGGGAATGGGTGAAGATACAGATGCCCGTGAGCATCTATCTATCGAAATATCGCATATGGCCGCGCACAGACGTGTCGACCAGCGACCCGCGAGATTGGAGATTATATGGTTCGAGCAATGGTAGCACCTGGACGCTGCTGGACACCCAAACGAACGTGAGTGGATGGACACGAACGGTGAGTGAAAGCAATTACAAGGAATTTACCGTTTCTGTCTCCGCGAGCTGCTCCTATTTTGCACTCGTCGTAAATCGGTCTTATAACTCAAGTATGCAGATGAGTGAGCTGCGTTTCTATGGCGCCTGAGAAGAGAAAATTTGGCTTATAGTAGAGTGTGAGCGGCAGCGGATGGTTGTGTACACAACCGGTGATCGAATATTCATAACAAGCGCCTGCAACGTAGGCATTGGTACGATCCCAGCCGTCCCATTTGATGTTCCATCCATTACGAGCCTGACGGTACCAAGTGGCACAAGCGCTCAGCGTGTCAGCGCCCCGGGCATGTTCCGTTACAATACCGACTTGGGAAACTATGAAGTCAATGTCATTGGGTTTTGGGCGCCATTCACCATCACTCCGACTCTGGACGGCGTGTCTTCCAATGTGTTACGAAATTTAAACGACGCAGTTACCGTTTCGGGCACTTCGCTGGCACCGGCGGCCGAATGGCGCTTCATTGGTGCGAGCAAACGGCTGTATTTTCCAAAGAGTGTCACATACTTGAATGACTCGAATGTCTTGCTCGTACGCCCAGATGTGTTCCCAGTAAGCGATGCGCCGTATCAAATCCAGTGCCGGCAGTTTGGAAAGGTAGCCTATTATTCTGGGCTGACGGCAGGAAGTAATCCCTACTTTATCACAGCAGGCGGCTTGGTTGCGACGATCGCTGCGTCCAATTTAACTTTTACGGGATTGAATCCGGCTGCGGTCATCACAGCAGCCGACGACGGAAACATCGGGAACATAATTATTTCGAGTGGATCTCTACCACCTGGTCTCATTGGCACAGTAAGCTCCTCTAATTATATAATAACTGGTACTCCAATTGAAGTCACAAACGAAACGACGTACCCCTTTGCGCTAACAGTCGTCGATCAAGGTGGAAATGCATTGACGCAGGCATTTTCCATCAAACTTCTACCGCCTGTGTCCCGTCGATGGCCACCAGCCAGCCTTATTGGTATGCCAGACGGTGCAACAAATCCAGCTTCTGTGACCCTATCAGGACAAGCGTATGGCAACGGTACATATGTTGCACAAGCAAGCTCACTTTATGGCGGCCTAGCCCATCCTGTGCGAGCGCCGTTTGACTATGATACCACCACGTGGGGAGGGGGTGCATGGGCGGATCTGGGATATTACAACGGTACCACGGGGGCTTACACAGGTGCGTCTTCTACCACAGCGAGTGGAACAGCGCATGCCGGGGAATGGATCCAACTGCAACTCCCATCTGCTATCCTGCTCAAGGAAATCATACTGCGAGAGCCGGAACATCGCAATGCAACGTCTTATGTCTTTGTCGGTTCTAATGACGGCGTGACATGGACACTGATCGTGTCGCGCACGGCGGCGGCTGCGACGACAAGCACTTCGAGTTTGGCTGTGTATTCAACGACAATCCCTGTAAGTGTTTCCGAAACGTATAGGTACATCCGGCTGGTAATAAAATCCATCAATCCTGCGAACAAATGGGGTTTCTGCACCGTATGGGAAATTGAGTTTTATGGACTCGGCGGTTGAATTTTATTCAAGCTATGAAAGCCCTAAAAGTGCTCGACCAAGCCCAAAAGCGGTGTGTGTCTGCGCAGGAAACTTTAAATTGGACGATACAGACAGATGATCGGTCAAAAATTGATGGCGAGCGATCAAAACAATCAACAACAGTCCTCACGATCCAAGCTAACCTGCTAATCAACCAGCCAGCCAACAATCACCGTCGGCCGGTGTCTCCAGAAACTCAAGCAAAAATGATGCTGCGCGAGGGTGTCATCAAGGACGTTGAGTCGAAGATTGGTGAGTTGTCGGACACGACGAAGAAGCAGATTGATAGGATCCGGAAGCACAAGATTCTGTACTTTAACCTTCTCAATTCTGTGGCGAATCGCATGACGCTCGAGCGCAACAAGAAGGCAGGCAACAACTACTACATCCCCCAGCAGTTCAGCGTTTGCCCGATGTACAACGATTGTTTCAAGGATAACCTTGCAGCGGTGAACATGTCGAAGGACGATTTCTACTCCATGGTCGACGGTGTCGAGAAGGAGGTTGTCGCGACGATGTGAATTGGATGGGTGGTGCGACGGTGCTTGGATTTTGTGGGTCGAGTTTCATTTTTGTAATATGCAATCTATCTAGTGTATAGAGTAGGATGTCTTACAGTCCGGTAGGAATCTACATTCACCCTGAGACGGGGAATGTGGGCATCGGTGCGGCGACGCCGTTGCAAAAATTACACATTGGTGGAAATGCGCTTGTGGCAGGGCATGTGTTGCCGAGTGCGAACGTAACTTACGATCTCGGATCGGCGAGCTTGCGGTGGCGCGATTTGTACCTGAGTGGGACAACAATTGATTTGGGTGGCACCGCTATCTCGCGCGATGCGGCCACCGGTGGCTTAAAGGTGACGGATCCGGCAGCGGGTGGTGCTCCATTGGATTTGACTGTGAAGAATCTAGTGGCCTCCAATGTGAGCGTGATTGGGGATTTTGTGACGCTGAATACGGTAACCTCGAATACGGAGCAGATGATTATTGAGAATGCTGGGACGGGTCCGGGGCTGAAGGTGACGCAGACGGGGAATGAGGCAATCGCAGAGTTTTATGATGATGGTGGTGTTCTGGCGATGAAGGTGGCGGATGGGGGGAATGTTGGGATTGGAACGGCGATTCCGACGGCTGCGCTGTCTGTGTCAGGCAACGCACTCATCCAAAGCACCTACCGTACTTATCTAGGGAAAAACAGTCTTTCAGCGTCCCTTCCCATTTTAGATCCGTCGGTTGTTCAAAACTCGGTAATTGTGTTCTTGAATAGCAACAACGATCCGCCAGGGACTGACCAGAATATCTTATGGACATCGCCTAACATGAGAAGAGCTGTAAAACTCAATGCATACGGTATTGACTCATACGGTTTTAGTGGAGGGTTCTATTTTAATAGTGGTAATGTGGGGGTGGGGACGACGCTGCCAAGGCAATTATTGGATATTCAAGGAGGGGATGCGATAGTGAGTGGCAATGTTGGGATTGGAACGAACGTCCCAACGGCTAGTTTGCAAGTCAATGGTTCGATGAAGACACTTTATCAAGACGGCACGAACTTCTATAATTCTGGTTCAACAGGAACTTGGGTTATTCTTGGCACATACGAAGCACCAGGTAATGGTAGTATCGGATACCGATTGGAGCTCAAACTTGTTGGAAACAGCGGATACAATCAGAACGTAGACACGTGAGGTGTGTCTTTTATCTATGTGTCCATCAATAATAACGGAAGTGCTAGCGTGGCCAACGCAAATGCTTCGTTTATCAATTACAATTACAGTGCTCTTGTTTATGCAGTGAAGCTTGTGCAAGTCACACGATTTTCATACACCGTGTACGCGCAGCTAGGGTCGTATCAATCCATGTCTATCTTCGCAACATGTACATTGGGAGGGAAATGGACGACAAACATCTCAGTCTCGACCGATCCAGGTGCCAATCGTGCTACTGTACAAAGCGGAACACACTTGGCGAGCTTCATAAATGGAAATGTAGGGATCGGGACAACGAATCCAACCGGTGAACTTACGTTTGTAAATAACGTTGTAAATAGGAAAATTGTCCTTTACAATGTTGGAGGTGCGGATGAGTTTTTCGGTTTTGGTATAAATAATTCAAGTTTACGTCTGAACGTTGGTAGTACGACGAGCACCTTTAACTTTTACGGAGTGACTACTCAATACGGTTATGTAAATAATGCAACCGGATTTATCAACACATTTACGGGACAACATCGGTCTTTCCCAGATACATCACTCATTCCATTTATAAAATACACTTCAAAAATTGTTGGTCTGATCGTATGTGCATCGGGCGCACATGTATCGTTAAACCAAGACACGCCCAAGTTTGGCAGAGAAGGCATCCAGGTGTCAGAAGCCATTCCAACTGTTCGACTGGCAAATACATCCAATGATCCGACTGTGTTTGGAGTAGTTTCAGACATTGAAGATCCAGAAAAAAGAAAAGATCATTACGGCAGCTTTGTTACGACCCAGAAAAAGATTTTGGGAGACACGCGAATTTTCATTAACTCAATTGGAGAAGGCGCGGTATGGGTATGTGATGCAAATGGACCTTTCTATAACGGTGATTACATAACGTCTTCCGTAATTCCTGGATACGGAGCAAAACAACATGATTCACTTATGCATAATTACACAGTTGCAAAAATCACAATGGATTGCGATTTCAATGCTGCATCCGTACCAAAGATGCGGATAAAGAAGAGAACAGACGCAGCATTAGATTCCGAAACTTTTTATGACTTGGATGCTTATGGTAATATACAGTGGGAGCAGGGTGAAGATAGTAGTGGAAATCCCGTTTTTGAACCTCCTTATGACATGCGATACCTATTGAAAGATGGTACAGTTATTGATAAAGACGAGTACGATAGATTACAACGAAATGGTGACTCTGTTTATCGTGCGGCATTTGTAGGATGTACCTATCATTGTGGTTAGCATTTTGAGCCACAGGGAAGGTATAAAGCCATTGCGACGCGTACGTGTACCGCAAAGTAGTTTTGTATGCATGAAGTAGAGAGGGTCTGAGCCGCCGACGCGCACGCTGAAATGGAGGCTTACGGCTATTGCAACTTGAACATGTATCTCAAGCGGCGCACGGGCAATGTCGGTATCGGCACGCATCTTGCCCAGCGCACGCTGCACGTCGAAGGCGACATTTTCTTGAAGGGCATGATCTACGACGCTTCCAATGAGCCGTATGCATTGGGCGCGGGTGGCGGCAGTGGGGGCGGGGGCACCGCCAACCTTGAGTGGCGAGAGGCAGTGGACGCGCCGCAGTTTCTTGCGCCGCCGGGTGTGGAGTTGTCCGATGTTCGCGCGCCATCTTATCTGCAGCGTTTTTCAGGAAATGAAAACGTCTTTGCGATCGATATCAGCACAGTCGTCACATCCAATGCCTATCTCACGACATCGGCAAGTAATGCCATTCTGGATTATAAGCTGCAGGTACCGCAAGAATATGATACCCGCGTCTATTCCGCTGGAGCGCGCTTGGGTGACCTGTGGTTACGCGCCTCGAGCAACGGCTATGGCAACACCTTCAAAGCGTTCGCCAAGGTACTCGAGAGTGAAAGCAATGTGCTCGCGCTTCGGTATATTACGGGCACCGCCGATCGCCCATTGACCGACGTTGGAGTCGGCTGGAAGATTGACCTCCAGGGGACGCTGCTCTATACGACGCGCGAGTTCTTCACCGGGCTCAGCTTGGAGAATGTGATTCCTGCGAGCATGGTGCAGGACACGGTCGGAAATATCGTGATCAATGGCGGCGGCTTTGCGCCGCGTGGCGTGCTTGACGTCATTTCCACCAGCAATATCCCTGGTCTGGTGGTGGATCTACAGAGGTTGAGCGAGTCAAATACGAACATTCTTGAAGTGAAGCGCAACAAACTCACTAAGTTCGCCGTGAGCGAGACGGGCGACATGGTCATCGATGGCGTGATTGCGAACAGCGCCGGCAACGCACTGTGGTTGCCCGGCAACGCTTCGGAGTGGCGCGATGCCAATGCCGCGCCAACATGGGTCTTACCGGCAGGCGCAGCGTTTACATACACCAGCAACACCGGGAAGTACAAACACTTTGGCTACGAAGTGCACAACCGCTTTGATGTCAGTGGAACGCTCACAAGCGCTGCGTCGGTGGCTGCTGCAGATTTTGCGCTCACACTCCCCTACGAGCTCGCGTCGAACTTGTATCCCACCGAGACCATCCTTGGCGATGTGTGGATCAATGTGCGCGTGAATGGGTATTTGACGACCTACCAAGGCTACGCCAAGACGCGCCCTGGCGTTACCAGTAACGTCATCGTGCGCTATTTGAACACGATCTACGACCGGAGCTTGGGCGAATTTGCGGCGGGCAGTGAAATAACTGTGCGCGGCGAGATCGCGTATCAGGCGAATATGCTTGGACTGTTTGCCGTCGGCACCTACAAGCCCGCAATCCTGCGCCAAGATATGGCAGGGCGCATCATGGTCACCAACACCGAGGCGTTCCCAGCGGGGCGCTTCCATATTTATGAGAACAGCAGCGAGCCTGCGTTGGTTCTTCAGCAAGATGGAAGTGGGCACATGATTCAGTTCCGCAGCAACACCAGTATACCGTTCGTGGTGGATCGTGGCGGAAACATTGGTGTCGGCACGCTGACGCCTGCGAAAGGGTTGGACGTTGCCGGCGATATGCGCATCTCAGGCGCGATTTATAATGACCGCAACGAAGCGATCTGGGTGCCTGGATCGACGCTGGAATGGAAGGCAGCAGCAACGCCCAGTTTCATCCTGCCCGCTGGATGCGCGTTTTCAAGCACCAGCGCAAGTGCGAGCTATCGGTACGTGGGAGATGAGATCTTGTACACTGTTTACCTGCAGGGCACGATTACAGCGAATTCGAGTGCGAGTGGGCAAGACTATGCGTTGCTCTTGGAGTATCCTGTGAAAACGGCGGCCTATGCAAACCCTACGATTGTAGGTGACATGTGGTTGAATGTGTCTTCGAACGTCACCAGCACAACCTACAAGGCTTACGCCCGCACGTATGCCGAAAGCACAAGCAACATGCGCGTGGGGCTGCGCTATGTCAACGTCGCATACGACTTGCCGCTCACGGGGATCGCCGTGGGCTCTGTGGTGCAGTTACAAGGAACGATCGCGTATCAGACACCTCTGATTGCCAACAATATGCCCGTACCTGTCGTGTACAAGTATGCGGACTTTGTGCAAGACCAGGGTGGCAATGTGATCTTCAGCGGTGACGGGAACGCGCCTCAGGCACGCTTCGAAGTGGGTCAGAGCAGCAATGCGCCAGCGTTCATCGTCAATCAGCGCGGAACTGCGGATATCTTGCAGCTCAAGAAAACAAATAATCGGGTGGTGGTAGTGGATGCACAGGGGAATGTGGGGGTGGGGACGACGGTGCCCAGGCAAAAACTTGATGTCCAGGCAGGAAATGCAATTGTGATTGGGAATGTGGGGGTGGGGACGACGGTGCCGACGGCTCCACTGCACGTAGTCGGTAATATTCTGAGTACGGGCACCATCATAGCAAGCAACGTGAGTGTCATTGGAGATTTTGTGACGCTTAATACGGTAACCTCGAATACCGAGCAAATGGTCATAACAAATGCGGGGACGGGTCCAGGGTTGAAAGTGACGCAGACAGGGGCTGAAGCAATTGCGGAGTTTTATGATGATGGCGGGGTATTGGCGTTGAAGGTGGCGGATGGAGGTAATGTCGGGATTGGGACTGCTGTGCCGACGGCTGCGCTGTCTGTGTCAGGCAACGCACTCATCCAAAGCACCTACCGTACTTATCTAGGGAAAAACAGTCTCTCATCGTCCGATGCCATTTTAGATCCGTCGGTTGTTCAGAACTCGGTAATTGTGTTCTTGAATAGTAATACCAATCCACCAGGGAATGACCAGAATATCGTATGGACATCAACGAACATGAGAAGAGCTGTGAAACTGAATGCATACGGTATCGACTCATACGGTTTTAGTGGAGGGTTTTATTTTAATAGTGGGAATGTGGGGGTGGGGACGACGGCGCCGAGGCAAATGTTGGATGTCCAAGGCGGGAATGCGATTGTGAGCGGAAATTTAGGCATCGGGACGACCATACCAAAGGTTGCTTTGCAGATTCAAGGTAATACCTGGGTTTCTGGTTATGTAAGCGCGGGAAATATCGGGATGTTCCGTAATGTTCTTATAAATGGAGACATGCGCATCAATCAACGAGGAACTAGCACAATCTTGACAAGTATGACAGCTGTTGCGACGGTGAGTCCGGGTAGCTGGGTGGTGGATCGATGGAATTTGTATCGTTCAGGATTTGCTGCAGGAGCGTCTATGGGGCAAGGGACAGGCATGGGAACATCCGATCTTCCATTTCAAGATTCGGGAATTCAAACATTTGCGCGCATTCAAAGAGTGAGTGGTAACACATCTACAGGCTTTATATCGTTAAACAACAACATAGAGTCTCAGGATAGCCGTCGATTTGCTGGTAAAACTATCACGCTTTCATTTTATTACCGTACAGGAGCTAATTTTAGTGGAACATCATTGGGTGGAGGTGTTTTTTCGGGAACAGGAGCCAATGAAGCTTTACGAAATGTAGTCTCAGGATTAGCTACAGTTTGTTATATTTCATGTAATTCATCGTCGTCGTGGGTTCGTGTTAACGTTTCTGGAACCTGTGTAGATATCACTCAGTTGTTCGTGGGGTTTGATTACACTCCCACTGGCACTGCAGGAGCCAACGATTACTTTGACATTACAGGAGTGCAGTTAGAGTTAGGTAACATGATGACACCGTTTGAGGTAAGACCGTATGTCACGGAATTACAGTTATGCCAGAGGTATTACTGGCAACAAGCCACGTTATACTTGATGATGAATAGAACAGGTGGATATAAAGGCGTCTTTGGACCGAGACCGGTGACCATGAGGTTAAAACCTGTAGAATCATATACTGCATCCGAAGGTGTTTTGTATTCAAATGCTAGTACCGCTGATGCCGTACAAATTCTCTTGAAATCGTGCACAGATGCAGGTCATACAGTGTTAAGCAGTTATGTAGCAGATGCCGAATTGTAAGTGAGGCTCACTTCCAAACCTGGATGGAATAGATACTTCTTTGTAATTTTTATGAAAGTAGTCGAAGGTATTTTACCTACTACGTGTTTGATATAGGCACCCCCAACCTTTGGAAAGTTGCCAAACCCCGAAAAAGGGGGGTCTGAACTCTCAATTGATAAGACGAATAGCATGTTTTCCTTCTCACACTGATTGTGGTTTGATACCATTGAACGATATGCAACTATATAAACGCAAACGTGAGTAACTGTTGGGTTATGTATAAGCAAACACGGAAAGGTTTTCACATGTCCAAGAGGTGTGCGTTTTGCACATACTCCAACGATCGTAATTACAACCTTGAGAGACATGTCCAACAACAACATCCAGATATGATTGCCGCCGAAAGAATCAATCATGATGACCGCAAAGATGCCGATACTGCGACCTGAGCTACCGCAATAACTTTCACAAAAATTTGACAGACATCCTCCAACCAAACCTCACACGCACTGAACCCAAATCATGTCGAGCCTCTCGACCACTCTCCTTGGTTCCCCCATGGACGTTGACGTAAATGCTGGTGCACTAGCTTCGCCAATGGACATGGATCTTTATCATTACAGTACCGATATCAGCACAAGTTCCGACACCGATGACAGCGGCAGCGATGCCGAAAGCCCTCGCGAAGACTCGCACGACGACTCTGACGCGTGTCCACTTGAAAAAATCTTTCGCGACTCCCAATCGTGCGATATCGCGGACGCTCGCACTCGGATCAATTTCCAGATGTCATATCCGTGGTAAGCCAATACACAACGACACAACCACACAAAGTGCCAAACGTTCCCAAACCCATAGCAAGCCACCTGAGCTTTTCGTTGGATAGTCGGCGCCGGGGTGGCGCTGCAAACGCGCTCACCGTAACAGGAATGACTTCAACAGACGCTGGGATCACATCCATGGGTTGAGGGGCACTCACCACTTCACTTCGGCAGACAGGGCAGGACAATGAAGAGCCACGCGCTCCACAAGCGACAGCATATTCCATCATGCAAGCTGCGTGGAACGCATGCGAGCACCGCAAAATCGTAATCCCACGATCCACTTCAATGTCTCCGAGCGCCTCGAGGCATATTGTGCATGACGTCGGCTCCATTATAGCATGTATTTGTTTTGTTTTTAGGCGGCAAATCTGCAAAGCAACGCAAAGTCACAAAAGCACCGGCCTTTGTGTTCCCGTCTTTGTTTTTATGTTTTTCGTGGGTTTGGAGTTGGCGTGGTAGGGTGTAGGGTGCGTATCAAACCATGATCGTGTAGTGCAGCTCGCGCAGATACGCGTGCGCGCCCTGGTAATCACGAACCGCCATCTTCACAAGCGCCCGAGCGATCTTGTCATGCGCAAAGCGATGCAGATCGCGGTCCATGTACACGAGCTCGTCCTCGTTCAGGTTGCTCAGCGTCGCATTCATCGCCCGAATCACCGGCGTGTAGTGACCACGAATCATGCTGTTGTACATGCTCCGCACACGCGCGCCCAGAACCACATCGTCCATGGGAATCAGCGTCTGGCACTGCGCCATTTCGAGCGAGGGAATTTGAGGGCTTCCCGATTCGAGGATGAGCGAGGTGAAGCGGAGATTGTCTGGTGGTTGTGGACTTGGGTTGTTTGTGAAAATGTTGATGACATTAGTCGTCAATTTTTCGAAAAATGATAAGAAAACTTTACAAACGGATGCGACCGCATCACCGACGCCTTGGCGCATACGGTACATCGCGCGTTCGGTGTTTGTGGTCTCTGCGTTCTCGAGCGCCTAGACCGCGGCTCTTGAGGGCATCTTGTGCAGCTTTGAGCATCGCATTATCCTTAAACACCAAGTACTTGGCCTCAGGAATTTCATCACCGTACCAATTCGGTGTTTGCTTCTTCCGAACTCCAGCCGGATTCGTTTCTGGAGTCGGCAACATGTCCAAGGCAGCTTGATGGTGTCCTATTTCATCGTTTTCAGGAATGTTATTATAAGCGAGCACAGACGCGCACACTCGCCGACGGTGACAGTCGTGACGAGCGTCTCTATCCAGGCGTTTCGGCGGAGGCTGTGTGGAGGTGGTGGCACTTGGCACAGTTGCTGTCCTTTGTTTGCTAGCAGAACGGTGTCTCATCACGCTTCCTCGGATCGCATTCAGCTCTTCGTGACACTGTAAATCATGGGCAAGGCCATAGTACAAGTCGTTCTGTTGTTTGCCAGTGAGCTCAAGATCCGTCAAGTACGTTAAAAGCGCCTTGGCGTAGACTGGATCTTCTTTGATTTTGCTCTTTGCATTCCTTTCATCGTTATACAATAGGTCGGTACATCGATAATTTCTATCCAACACATCGAGCCGAGTGTATCGGTCTCTATATCTCAAAAGGAGCTCACTCAGATTCTTCGCGTGTCCGCTGTGGAAGGCGTTGATGATCATGTCGCGCTCAACGCGATGGAGCCTGTTGACTGCGCTCACAAAGTCATTCCAGCGTTTTTTCCATTGGTTGTCCATGCTGTGACCATGAACATCTACCTTTCGGAGTTCATGCGACGAGATATAAGGTGCCATGTGCCGAATGAGATACTTAGCATTTCTTTCATCTGAAAGTAGGTTTTCAAGAAGACTATTCAGACGACGATAGTAATCCTCATACTTTGCAAATTCCAGATGGCTGACTGGTAAATTCTCTCTTTGCATTTCATCCTTTGTCTTTATCCACCCTCGAAACGACAATGCGGGCGAATCATGTAGCTCCGCGGGGTCATGCGCAGCGTCTCCAGATGTGGGTAAGGCCATTCTTCGCGCCTATTACTTACCTAGTTTTTTTTACGCAGATTCATTAGAGTTCCGCCCCGACACGTGTCATGTTTCGGCGCATTGCAAACTCGCTCGAGTTTAGCTCGAACGGCGATGTCTTCGTCCAGTCGCGGTTGGGGATTGGTACGTACACCCTTCATTCCAATGTGAACTTGGATGTGAGGGGGGTCGCGACGTTCACCCAGTCGACGGTTGGCATTGGAACGAACGCACCGCTTGCCCCGCTACACATCCACGACTCGTTGCGCCTCGCGAACAATCACTTGGGCTTCCGTCTGAATAACACCGCCGGTACCAAAAGAATTATTCAGTTCTTCTCCTATACACCCACCGGGGCACCGACTGTGCAGAACCCGCTCTTTCGCATTCGCCTACAGGGCACCGTAACTGCAGAGGGGGGCTCCGCTGGATACGACATCCTCTTTGGTGGTCACACGACATCTGGCATCACCGACCAGCGCGTCCTCAGGAACGGTCGCCTCACTACGGCAGCGGGCGTAGACGCAAGTGCGGCGTTCTCGGTTCAGTTCTATCAGCGCGCGACGGCGCGAGCAGCATCCGATCCGCAATATGTAGGTTACATCGTTCTGAATGATGTTGCCGCTGGCGCACCAGCGACGGCCATTGCGTATGAACTGAATTTTGAAACCCTCAGCACGCATGCCGCCGCCAATGATACTTTTACATATATCACGGATGCAACCATCGATACGGGCAACTACTCGAATGTGTGGAATGCGACGGCGTCTGCCAGCATGGCAACCTACGGCTATGTCAGCGATCCTAGCCCAACCGCCAACAGAATTGGCCTTGGAACGGACGCCCCAGCGGCGCGCCTGCACCTTGCATCGTCCAATACGCCCACGCTGCGCCTGCAGAAAACTGGGGCGGGCGACGCAGCCACCCCAATGATGGTCGTGACGCCCTCGGCGGCAAATCCGGCGGGCACCACGATTGTGATTGATGACGCCGCGCGCCTCGGCATTGGTACGGCGCTGCCAGGGTGTGGCCTGCAGGTGCATGGGCAAGACGTGAAGCTCACAGGCGGCGCCTATCTGGGGATTGGCACAACTGCGCCGCAGGCGTCGTTGCACGTTTATAATAATGCTCAGATTGACGGCACGCTCAAGGTACCACGATTGGTTGCCAATGTCGGCATCGGCACCGACGACCCAGTAATTCCGAACGCGCTGCATGTGATCGGCTCGACGTACTCGACGTCGATGCTGGCAGAGAACATTGGCTTCACCGACGGCCGCGCCCTCCATGTGCAATCGGGTGACGGACGGGTACCGGCATTTTCCTCGAACACCAAATTGATCGAAGTGTATAGCAACCAAGTGCACCTATGGACGCCCGGCTCGAATATGGCTTACACGCCCTCGGCGAAGGTCAGTATCCTGCCGACCGGCAACGTCGGTATTGGCACGACAGCGCCAAATGCGCGTCTGCACGTGATCGGTGGCGGCAAGTTCTCCGACGGGCTGCAGGTCGGAGGGGACATCTTGCCGAGCTTGTGCAATGTTTATAATTTGGGATCATCCAATGCTCGCTTTAAAGATCTCTACCTGTCCGGCGCCACCATCAACATGGAGGGGCTCGAAGTCAAAGCGGAAAGCGGGGATACCCTTCATGTTCTTGGCAACCATCTTCAAACCTTCCCTCAAAGCACTCAGAGTTTCTCGTACTTGAGCGAATCGAATCTTGTATACCCGATTCCTGTTTACGGCACAGGATCCAATTGGACGCTCGATACAGCCGCAGAGGCGCTGGTTGCGAACATTCATGCGGGCACCTATGGTACGTACCGGCAAACAGCGACGTCAACGGCGGTAAGCGCAACCTCGATCCAAAATTATGGGGGATCGCCCGAATATGCCCCCTATCTCGCTTTCGACGACAACCCGGGCACACAATGGATCACCCAAGCGGTGCTCACGAACACGGCCGACGCCTCACCCGCTCCTTCGCTCACGGTTGCGCTCGGTGCGCCCATAAGGCTTCATTCGTACGCCATCACCCTGCGCACAGCAAGCGGTTATTTGGCGCAGTCACCCATCAAGTGGCGCATCTATGGGCTCGCGACGTCGAGCGATTCAGGGACTCTTTTACATACCGAGACGCTTGCCATCAGCGCTTGGACACAGCCTGGACAGACACGAGTATTCACAGTGCCCAACGCATCCATGCAGTCACAATACCCCATCTTCCGATTCGAATTTCTGCGCACAGTTGGCACCAACTACTTGGCAATTTCTAAACTACAACTTTATGACAAGTTTGAGGCGACCGTGAGTGTTTCACACCACGATCACCTCCGTAAGATCATTCATTCTTCTGGAAACTTCACGGATCACTCCATCGAGACCGTTGCGAGTCCGTCGCTCGAGTTGCCATCTTCGAATTTGCAGGTGCGCCTCGAAGCCGCCAGCTTCTTGCAATATCCGTCGATTCAGACCCTCGCAGCAGCGGCTGTGGCGACGGACGTGAGTGTTGCCGTTCGGCATTGGGATGGAGGCATTCTTACAGACACTCAAAAGCTGTTCCTTTCAAGCAATGCGGCTTACGTCCAGTTTGATGCCACGAGCAACCAATACGGCCAGCTCCCTACATTCACACTGGCCAGTTCTTGGATGATTGCGGCACACGTGTATCTGCCGGCCCAGTCGGTGCAGGAAGGGCAGTCGATGACCCTCTTTGATCTCGGAAATTCCTACAACGTGGATTCGGTGCGGCTCACACTCGCTGCAGATGGCACAGCAACGGCGACGTTGTACAGCGCCGCCGCTGTGCGCTTTGCCGTAATGACCTCGTCGGCTGCGATCACATCACTGATTCCTCGAAACGAATGGATTGTGCTGTCACTCCTGAAAGAGTCGAATCAACTGAAACTGGCCCTAACGACGGCCACGGGCTCGCACGTCATCGCCACCGCGACGCTGCCGAGCTCGCCGAGCTTGTCAACAACGCTGTCACGAACCGCGGCGCTCATCGGTGCTGCCCATGCAGCGGGGGGCGCCGGCACCGTCGCAACACCCGCCACCGTGCGCATGGGTGGCTTCTATGTGTATAGCCCCATCCTGCCAGACAACCTGATTATTCTCTTGTATAAATACTTGCTGACTGCAAACAAATCGCGTCAACTCGTTGGCCACTCCTCGCTGGCTGAGTCGTATACAGAATCCAATCGCTTGAATGCGGTTTCGTCAGAGAAGATCGGCGATGGAGGGGGTGGGCTGCCGAGCCGCTACCACTTCAGCTATCCCGCGGGCTTTTTGAGACTGGATCAGAAACACTTGGGATCCGTCGAGCTCATGGACACGCTCACTGTGCATGAATCCATCACCGTTCATGATCAGGTGTCTACCAGTAATCTGCGCGTATTTAACACACTTACTGCCACCAATCTCAATTACCTCAGCGACCTCTTCTATAACAATGACTCGCTTCAAGTTCGCGCCACTCTCCAGCCCCAGCCAGTGATTGAGACGCTCCAGGTCACCACAGCAACACTATTAACGCGCGAGTTTGTGGTCGATGGAATTTTCACATTCAACCCCGCTAAGGCCGTCATTTGCGTCAATGGTATTAAATTAGCCTACTTGTCAGCGTCCATCTATGACTACAGTATAACGGCCGTCCCCAACTATAATGAGACGCGCACCTATGTGACGGTCAGCTTTACCCAACCCATCCTACAAGGCGACGTCGTGGACTTAATGTTGTGGCCGGACTTGCTCACGGAAGACGCCCAACATCGCCCGGGCATTCTTGTGCAAAACATCGACGTCAATCCGTCGCAATGGTCGTTCGATTACGCAACCAGCAATGTGTATTATACGGCAGGCAACATCGGTATAGGCACCTCAGCGCCACGCGCTGGGCTTGACATCCGCGCTCCGGTGGCGGATCCGGAGCGCGCTCTCCTTAGGTTTAACACGCAAAACACGATACCATGGGCGTTCCACGAGTCGGGCACATTGAAGTTCCAGTCGGAAGACTTGGGGGCGACGTTTGTCGTCCAGAACAATCTGAGCGAAGCGATCGCTACATTCCAAGGGCGCGATGGTGCTATGATTGCCACCAACCGTGTGGGCATCGCCACAGCGGCGCCGCGCTCGACGCTGCATGTGCACGGCGCCTCTGTCCTGGCGGGAGCGGTCGCAGTGAATACGGCTGAGGTGCTGCCGGGTACGGCGCTGTACGTGTCGGGGGATGTCACCTCCAGTGGCACCATCACCGCTTCAAATTTAAATATTTTAGGAACGTTTGCGACCGTGAACACAGAGGTTCGCTCCGCAGATGAGCTTGTTCTGGTGAATACGGGGTCGGCAACTACTTTGCAGGTGGTGCAGACAGGTGCGCAGCCGATTGCCGAATTCTTGTATGGCCCAGATTGCAACCTTCCGGCGTTGTACATCGCGCAAAACGGTTGGGTGGGTGTTGGTCGTTCGAACCCGGAATACGCGCTCGATGTGGCTGGCACAGTACGTGCGAACATCTTTGTGGGCGATGGTAGTTTGCTGTCGAATGTCCAGTTTTCACAGTGGACGACGGCAGGCGATGCCGCGTCTGTTTACATTTTAAACAAAGACATTGGCATTGGAACCGCCGCGCCTAGGGCAGACTTGGATGTGGTTGGCACGGTTCGCGCCGACTATTTTGTGGGGGATGGAAGTCTGCTCTCCAACATCCGCTCTTCGCAGTGGGCGAATGCAGTTGATGCAGCCACAATCTATGTGATCAACAGCAACGTTGGGATTGGAACGACGGCGCCTGCCGCCGAGCTGGACGTGGTCGGCACAGTTCGCGCAGACTATTTCGTGGGCGACGGAAGCCAGCTCTTAAACATCAACGCATCGCAATGGACGACCTCAACGGAGGTACCAGCGGTCTACATCTCGGATAAAAGCATTGGTATCGGCACGACTACGCCCGCGGCGGAACTCGATGTAGTCGGGACGGTGCGCGCGGACTACTTTGTGGGCGACGGCAGCCAGCTCTCAAACATCAACGCATCGCAATGGACGACAGGATCCGGGATCGGTGCCTCGAATTCGATTCACATCTTAGACACGGTGGTTGGAATTGGAACGACCGCGCCTGCAGCAGAGCTGGATGTCCGCGGCGACATCTATTTCACAGGGAATTTGTATCAAAATGGCGCACTCTTTGAGCCGGGATCCAGTGGCGCCGTCTATGGAACATCGCGCATTACACGCCATGTGTTTGGCGATTTCCTCGTGACCGAGTTGAACGCGCGGTATGTCGGTGTCCGTATGACGTGGGAGAACGAAACCATGAGCGAAACCAGTAAGATTCATGTAAGTGGTAAATGCAGTATTGCAGGAAACGACGACGAGAATGCGTATCGCCGGTTCGAAAGCATTGTGCATTGCAAAAATGATATCGCGCTCGAAAAGCCCAAGTTGGTGGTCAATACGGAGACCGCAGGCTCCTACACCGCTGCATTCACGGGCTTGACTCATGACATTGTTCGTGCCAGCTCCAATGCCGTGGATGTGCGCGTAAAATGGTCAAGCACCTATGTGCCCTATGTGACCAACTTGATGGTTGAGGCCATCGCCCCGGTGAGCTTGGGCAGTATTTCTTTCAGTAATATTCATGGCTACGACGTATAACAAAACATGGTAGCAATCCCAAGCAGCGTGAAAAAGAGTGTCATGGCAAAGCCGAACGCGTGACGCTCCACGATGAGTTCTGCGAGGCGTTGGCGCTCCACATACGTGTTTTGGGAGTCATCGTCGGAGTATTCCGGGATGTGTGCCATCTGCGTGTTGCTATCCGTCTCGCTGCCGGAGTCACTTGCAGTGGGGCTCGTGCGTTCGTCGTCAGCGTATGCGTCCGCGTCAGCGTCAGCGTCGGTGACCGGTTCTTCCGATGGCGCGTCTGGGCGGCTCCATAGATCATATTTGCTGGGCGCCAGCATATTCCGGACGACGTCTTTGCTCGTACCAAGCTCGTCGGCAAGTTGTTGAAGGGTACCACATGATGCAAATTTGCGCACCAAAAGGTTACGGATTGCGTGTCGAACGGCATGTTTGCTGCGGCCGAGCGCACGCGTCATTTTTTCGATGCGAAAGCCATTCGCATGCATGATTTCAAGGTCTTCAATATCTTCCTGAGACCAGTACATGGTCGCGACGGTGACGACGCTCTTTACTTATATGCTCTACTTCGCCTTAACTGATTTGCTTGCTTTCTTGGGGGCGCGCTTCTTCGCTCCGCCAGCAGTGGCATACAGATCCGGCAGCAGTGTATTCTCGCCACTGATGGGCTCATTGGTGGCCGCGCCTGCACCAAACGGCGTGGTCAGCGCCGCCTTCATTCCAGTCGATTGTTCGGCGCCCATAGTCATCGGGTCGCGCACCTGCAGCAAATTGCCCACGTTCATGACGTCTTGCATGTTGCCACCGCGCTGGCCCCGCTTACTGCTACGCGGGCTGCTGGTCGCTTTGGGCGTTACTTGTAATTTCGCCAGCATTTTGCGGATGTTTGCCATGAGAACTTTCTCTTCCGCCGTGAGCTTGGGGGGTGTCTTTGGCGCTTTCCATTCTGTGAAGGCTTGCATGTCGGCTTCCTTGATGCTCTGCTTCTTTGCTGTCGAGGAGCGCGGAGTATTGTTAGGCATTCTACAGAAAAAGAACATTCTTTTTTGCTATCACGGCAATGCTCCCGATCGTGCAGATGGATCGAAGTTTGCGACGTTGGATGCGTGTGGGAAATGCGGTGCTTTCAGCCCGTCGCGACTAAAGTTCCGCAGAATGGTCAGCATACGGTCGGACAGTGCATGGAACCGCCGGACATTGTTGCGGAGTGTGTCGTACGGCTGGATTCCATAGGTGTGGCGAAGTTTGGTCGGAACGACCAGGTACATGCTATAAAGGATCTCGAGAACAGCGTCGCGCAGATCCACGAAGACCGGGACACCCATTCGGACAGGCGTGCGTTGCGCAAGCACGTAGGCATAGACCTTTTGCAATTTGTCCATGTGGATGATCATGTCTTGATAGCGCGCTTTGTCGAAGATGTTCACAAAATCGAGATCGTTGATAATTTCCACCAGTTCGCGATTACCAACAACATACTTGAGACCTTGACGCGGAATGCGGCCGACTTCAAAGACGTCGCTCATGACGGCGTTGGCACCGCCGTTCTTAGCGGCACGTTCCTGGATGGCGCGCTTGAAGCTGAATTGCGCCAGCGCAGAGGTCTCGGCAGCCTTTGCTTTTTGGTCTAGGTATCCCCATGCAAACCATGCCCACAGGGTAACAACGACCAGCCCGACCAGAACTTCGGTTTGCGCCGCGCGCATGAAATAGAACGCAACGCACCCCATGGCGACGAATGCCCATAGGTCATCTTGTACCATTGGCGTGGCTGCAGCTACGCTCCCCTGCTCTCCTTGGCGAAAATATTCAACCCAAAAATTTGAGTCAGTTTGCCGCCAAAACATATGTTGTCTTCAATCATGCAGAAAGCAGTGGAAGCCGGTATCATTGATCACGTGGCTGCGAAGCACATTCGCACCACAGTATGTCATCAGGTCAAGTGGCTGACCAACAAAGTCCTTCATGGCACCTATAAGACCCACGACGACGATGACCCAACCATGGTATGCATGTTCAACTCGGTGCTCGCCAAGCGGAATATCCAGGTATCCATGAACGACATTCGCGAGTGCGATCGTGTAAAGAAAAGCATCAGTCAAAACCTGGGCAATCTGTGGCAAAGGATCCTTGGGAACGCCCCGGGGTGGCGGGATCTTGCGATCGGGGACGTGAGTGGGTGCGATATCATGCATGAGGAAAAGAAGATTTACATCGAAGTCAAGAACAAGTACAATACCATGAACAGCTCGTCTGAGGAAAGCACCATCAAAAAGCTGCTGCGGCAAAAAGAAAAAGGGTATGCGGCCTACGTGGGGATCATCAATGGGAAGCCAGGTGCCTATGGGGGCGGCACGCAGCGCAAAACAAAGGGTGGGATCGAATGGCTTTACGGGCGCGATCTGTTCCAGGTCGTGTATGGTGCAGATGTCATGGAATATGTCATGGAAGAAGTCCGCAACGAATTTGCGGCGCAGCTTCAGACTCCGAGCACGTAACGCTTGAGAGCTTTTCCTACATGATACCCCAGCTCAACAGGCACCGCGTTACCTATTTGTCGATACTGGCTTCCCATCGAGCCTTTGAAGACATATTCATCCGGGAAGCTTTGGATGCGCGCATATTCGCGCACGGTGAGCGGCCGTGTTTCCTCGGGGTGACAGCGCTCTGTTTGTTTCTGACAAGGACTGGTCGTGAGCGTTAGACTCGGTTCGTCCCATGCAAGTCGGCGCGCAATGCCGCGTTTTCCTCCGCCGCTGTGGATGGACTTGCCCATGTATTGTTTTTGCACTTCCTCTGGCAAATTGATCCAACACCCGCCCGCAGGAACGAGGCGCATGACCTCTGCTTTCTTTTCCGGATAGCTCATGCCGGTTGATGGCGGGCAATTGCGGAGAGCGTCGCGCAGCACCGGTTTGTACTCGAGGGGCGTCGGGAATTCAAAGGCGGTGTCGGCCGCGGGAGCGGCCTCGAGGTCGCCGGGGGCAGTGCGGACGCCGACGATGATGACGCGCTTGCGTTTTTGGGCGACTCCATAATCGTGCGCATTCAGGATCTTGTAGGACGTGCGATACTGGATGTTGTTTGTTTTGGTGGTACCCAAGAGCTCGAGGATGTCGCGCAGCGTTTCGCCATTCTTGTGCGTCGTGAGGCCAACCACGTTTTCAATCAGAAACATGCGTGGCTCGCATTCGTCGACGAGGCGTATAAAGTCAAAGAATAGATTGCCGCGGCTGTCTTCCAATCCTTTGCGCAGCCCTGCCTGACTAAAGGCCTGGCAGGGCACACCCCCCGCAAGCAGGTCGACGCGGCCTTTATACTCGTGCACATGCAGGTTACGCACGTCTTCGCATACGATTTTCGCGTCCGGATTGGCGCCTGTATGATTTTCGCGCAGCGTCGCGACGCAGTCTTTGACGTTATCGACCAACAGGAGCGGCTTCCACCCTGCCTTTTCAAGACCCGTCGAGAGCCCGCCGCACCCTGCGAACACCTCAATGAACGTGGGCGCTTCCATACTGTTTATACAGTCGCGAGACTTATATCATTTTTTGGTTTTGTTTTGGACTAGGCAGCGCTGTCAATGAAATACAGCACAAATGACAAAAACACGAGCCACAGTCCGACATACATGCGGCGCTCGGGCTGAGTGAAGACACCGAAGAGGGACTTTCGGAGCTCTGCATTGCTCATCTGGCGGCGCTCGCTGAGGACACGCGAAATGTCTTCGATGATATCGATGGCGGTACCGACTGTGCGCCGCAGGACTTCGCGCACCGATAAATCCATGATGGTGCTTTTAGGGTTTTTGTCGGCTGGAATGCTCCTCGGAAATTCGCGCAGGAAATCTTTCATCACCTGGATATTTTCTTCGCGATCCACCCCGGGTTCGAGCATGGTGTAAACGGTGGGCGCATCGCTGTCTTTGCCAGAAGGGGGTGCCATTGCCATACCTGGGACAGGTTCTACTACTTACAAAAAATATTTAATACTTTTAACAATTTTATTTACCGAAAAACGGATATAAAGCAATGTGCGTATCGTCATACGCAGGGTCTTGAACGTGAACGGAGGAGCGTGATGACCCCCTGCGCCTTTCTTATCCTCCAACCGCCCTTCGGGCGTAAGGAAGGCAACTTATCGCCACTTGGGGCGACCCGAAATACCAAGTACACAGATTGCTCACCAATTTTACGGCAGCGTATGGCTGTCCGAACAAGGGTTCAGACTCTTCTGACGGTCGAACTTGGCTGCACCCACGCCCTCAATCGGGGTGCTAAGACCGGAGCGATGAGAAACAGTCGCCACAGGACTGACTTCTTATACAGCTGCTAACTAACAGCGGCACGGGCGTTGCCACTGGTTTTGACTTTCCGATCGGAAAATTAAATGTTAAATGCTGTAATGCGTGCGTGCTCAAATCACCTCCATCATATCCACCTGTCCCAGCATGTGGCGGCGGCAGCAATAACGGGTGAGGCCAAGGTCATCCAGAATTCCGCCTTTTGTGACGGCATCGAAGTGCTTGAATTTAGGGGGCTCGGGATTCTTGGAGGCAGCAGCGGCAGCCTCAAGCTCCTCGCTCTTTTTAACGAAATAGTCGTATTTATCGGCAATTACTTTTCCGCACGTGAAGCAGCGCACGGGAATGATCATTGTGCCCTATCTATAATTAGTACGCCATACTTTTTAATACCGGCGAGCCATCAAATTTTGAGGTTGGGCTAGCTACGGGGCGCCAAGCCCAATTCGGTTATAGTGGGGAATTTTCTCGTACAAAAGTAAAGCCACTCAAAATGCCAACCGCCGAAAAAGTCACCTTCAGAAACCGGTTGTACGCGGTTCACGTCGGCAAAAGAGGCGGACGCTACATCGTCGTCAACAAAAAGAAGATGTATCTATCGCAAAATGGAGGTGGGTTATTCTCAAATTGCTTTGGTGCAAATTGCAAGCCGCAGACCGTGGCGACAACCGCAACACCATGGCCACCGTTGCCGCCGCTCGGAAATCCCTACCGCACGGGTCACCGATACAACACCATCGCTGCCCCTTCAGATGATGCTGATCCTGCGGAGCAACAGAAAATCGTTGATGCCATACGTGCCGCAAAGAATCCCTCTGGTGTCGCGGGCGGTAAGAAGACATCTGGGCGCCATTGATCTCAATCGTCCAACGTGTCTATGTCGCCGTTTTCGTACTTTTCTTCTGCATTGTAAAAAGTTCCAATGGCATTCTCGGCTAAAATTTCATCAAATATGTCTTCTTCGTCATCTTCGCTATCTTCATTGTCCACGCGCGTCTCCAACAAGGCCAGAGGATTAAAGCCGATGCGTTTGAGAAGCCTGGCGTCCTCTTTTTCACGCGCGGTCATCTTTTCGTATTTGTCGATCTTTTCTTGTTTTTGCGATTCGCGCATCTGAGTGATGTAATTGAATATGTCTTCCTGCGATGGCAATGTGCGGTCGCCGAGGCAACTTCCGACCTCGCGAACGCCGTCCGCAATGATTGTGCGCAGCTCTGCCGCCCACATCGTAAATGCATCGGTGCCGTCCTTGATAAAGGTCAATTTGTTTGAGACGGGCGTAGTCGGTAACAGCATGGCGTGGCAAATAAGGACACTGAGGACGTCACGCAAATTGATTTGATTCTCCATTTCGACGGCAGTCTTTCTTCGTAGCAGGCGCGCTTTGATCGCCGCACGGAGGCTTCCTAGGGTCGCCTGTGCATCTCGGATGTCGCTCACGATCCTCTCGGGCGCTTTCTGTGTGTGTTTTTGCAGGTTTCGCCCCAACGCATGCAACAGTTCCAGCGCCAAGGGTTCATCCAGGTTTGTGAAGTTCGCCTGTAGGCGCTGCACGTGCTCGTCGTCCTTCTTGGTGATCATGTTGCGAATGAGCGCCATGAGGTCATTGCGCGTTGCACCCAATCTTGCAAGTGGAATCCGGACGGACGCGAGCACATCCTGGTACTCTTTTAGAATAGACGTTGGGGGTGCTTCGTCCTCGAACTGGTTTAACTCGGCTGCGGCTGCCTTCCGGCGTGCACCGAATCGCGTTTGCGCTCGCGCAAGCTCGGGTGTGTCAGGTGACTCTGTGGGTGCCGCAGACGCGGCTTGTGCGCCAACCACCACTAGGCCTCTGCGTGCGTCAACAGGCGCGCGGAAGTGTTTGCCAAAATACACATGGCGCAACCAAAGGTGGTTCTTCGCAATGTCGGAGTTGATCGCCCGGATATCGCTGTATGCCTTGAAGGTCGTCGTGAGCTCTTGGACGCAGCAGGTATTGCGCAGAGGCAACAGGAGCTTGGCAGGATCCTTAAACGTTGAAAGCAAAATGCTGGGCAGATACAGCAGCGCCTTGTTGTAGGCGCGGATATGTTCGGAAGAGGGGTCTTTCATCTTCGCCAATTGTACAATATAAGGGTTGAGAGGCGCTTTCTTTGCCTTTTCTTCTTCTTGAAGGCGCGTTTTCCAGGCATCGCGCACGTATGCAGTTGGCTCTGGGAAGACCTCGCTTGCGGTCTTTGAC
>Ga0255176_1000313_pt1 | contig 24739 bp, 30 predicted proteins | sample Atl_Atlam_RepA_8_2_FD_183622 | JGI IMG/M metagenome (GOLD analysis project Ga0255176, IMG submission 183622) | Freshwater microbial communities from Altamaha River, Georgia, United States - Atl_Atlam_RepA_8d | ecosystem: Environmental > Aquatic > Freshwater > River | place: USA: Georgia... | reverse complement strand
ACCCACTTTACTTCCCACGGATAATAGCTATAATTACTAATAAAGTGTATAAGTTGTTGTAATTGATTTTTGAAAGCATGGTTATAATCCTTGCATGTCAACGATAGTGCCAACTTGCAAAATGGGTCAAGTTCGTGTAAACAGTCTTTTAAAACAGTCATGTTGAGCGCGTCCATTATATAGTATTTATAATGGTATCAGGCAAATTCAATTTTAATACTTATCCAAAAACGTTTTAGGCTTTTCGCTATCTTGGCTAAGTTTTATACACGTATCATCATATATCCATATACTTGCTGGTCCCATTCTAAACGGCTCGCGAACTTGCGCTATGTAATTTGACATCTTTTTATCCGAAAATAATACTACTTTTTGATGTGGCGGGTCTGTTGATTGGAATATTTTTGTCGATAATTCACTATAATTGCGCTTTTCTGCCGGCGAATAAGCGGCTGTCGATTTGCGCATATAATTAGAATAACTTTTGGGATCGGTAAATATTGACACAAATGCATGCCTTCTAATGTCGGCGCCGACGGCCGTATCTTCATGCATCGCCATTAACACAGATATTCGCAGGTGACGACTTCGTGTAAATATCTGTTTCAGCGAATTATTGCCTTTAATATTTTCTAATCCAACAGTTATATCGTCAAACACCAATAATATTCTGGGATTCAGATTAATCTCGCGTATGGCTTCCATCTGGGCTGGTGATAATGCCTGATAATCAAATAATCCATTATTTACCCCAGATATAATTGCTTTTCTATATATCGCGATAACGGTATCATTCATCATATTTACCTCTTCTTCTACGCTAGTTTTTTTTGCCATTAATTGCGATACCATTTTATGCCTGATATCATGCGCTGGCAATAATGCAGATATCGAGGATAGTAATTCAATGTTTGTAACCTCGTTGAACTTGATCATATAATCTTCTTGCTGTTGTAGTATTTTGTTTAAAACGTCTACTTTTACATTAGCGTGTACATGCGATTTTGGCACGAGTTTGCTACCATAATCGTTATTCATTTTATCTGACTCGCAAAATACAAATATTCTCTCGATATAATTATTAAACCGGTACAAAATATCGCGTATTAATGTCGTTTTTCCAGTGCCGGGACCGCCATATATACATGTGGTTTTGTCTAAAAATTTATAGTCTAAACTCTTATCGTCCATTTATACATTCTTCGCGAGCTTATGTCAATGTTGTGTTAATGGTAACTGGTATTACTTCGGTTGTCCCTATCGATGATTCAAACATACCGCCAAATAGTTGTTTTGATGTTTCCGATTTGTAATCCCGATTAATCACGTGATTGTGTGTAAATATCAATCCCAGTGTTACCCAAAACGACCAGAATCCAATTTTGGCTATTTTGTCGTGATCGTCTTTTGGCAGCACAACAATCATTATAATCGATATACAAAGCACAATCAACACTGCTGTACATATAGGATCTTTTGTTGTCATTTTTACTAATTTATTGTTTAAAACAGCCGAGACTGCATTGTTAAATATTTCCGATATGGCGAATGGCATTTATACATTAATAATCATCTCCCCAATAATCATGGTTTGTCGGGTCCATGGGCGCTTTATCGCTATCTGATGATGCCTGTGTTACTACCGGTATTGGGATAACAGGTTTAATTGGCGGGGCCGTAATTGATTCCGAAGATGCTGAAGATGACGTTGACAAACTAGTAACATTTGTACTAGTGCGCGATTCACTGTCCGTAGTGGTGCCACTATCACTATCGCTATCACTGCTACTGCTTTTAAATGTTACCTTTGTCGCGATAGCTGGCAGTGCCCGCTGTTGTGGCTCTGGAGGACTTTGCACGTATTTGCTAAAGCTCGCGATTTTGTTTAATGTCGGCGATTGTATCTGCGGTGGCTGTTGTCGCGATTGCAATTGTTTGATTAATTCTTCTTGTTGCGTTACTTTTTTTGTTAGCTCTTTAGTGTTTGTCGCGAGTACTTTAATGACGCGCTTGGACGCGTCTGCTTCGGCTTGTAATTCGCTGATTTTTATGTTACATTCATCAAGCATTTTACGCAGGTTTTTTATCAAACTTGTATATTTCTCAGTATTGTCGTTAGATGAGCCTTGTTGCGAACTTGCGGCTGTGGAAATTTTTGCATATGTACCGTGTTTATGGTCAGCCATTATAGATATATAAAGATCTTGTAGCTCGCGAATATTTGCCTGATTCGAATGGTCATCGACTATATTTTTAACCAGTCGTCGCGACTTGCAAACTGCCGTTATGAATTCTACGAGCGTATCGTGTAATGCGTTATATAAAATATTGTCTTTGTGTCGGTCAGAGCAATAAGAAATATACTCTTTTGGCACAATAGTTTTAACAAAAACATCTTCGAAATCTGCGAATAATAACATAGTACCTTTATGGTTATTATAAAAATCAACAATATTTTCTATTTCTGTTCGCGAGTTTTCGCTTACTTCAAACCATTTCACATATGACGAAACTATACTCATATACGCATCGGTGACGCTGGTGTACGAGCCGTTGTTGTATTGCTGTATCGCGATCGAGTAATATTGATTATAAACTCGATTTACAAAGTATGCGCCAATTATTTCCCATATCACAACTACGTCGCGACCGTTTAGTTTTACCAAATTTGCAATATCGTGATTCATTATACTTTTAACGCGTGCAAAATCTAGGTCAGAAGAGAAAAAAAATAATAAATGGGTTACAATTTATGCATACCTATCTGCGACTAATTGACTGTTATTTTCTAATTGTTTGGTGAAATTACATATAATAACTTTTTCGTTTTCGTGACAAATCGGCAGGTGAGTGTAAATATTACAATACTCATCCGCGAAACGTATCACATAATAGCATCCCGAATGGGAAATAGATGCTATCATGGCTAATCTCTCGCTTTCAGATCTTTCGTTTGACGGAAAGACATGACGCTCAAGACTAGTCGGAAACTCCATAGTCAACATGTAAGTCATTGCCAATTTAATATCGTTATCAGCGAAACTTGGGCAACTAACCATATTTAACATGGGTATTTGCATCATGCTCAACATATGAAATCCCTTCGTAGACAAATAAGTTTTTATAAACATATTTGTAGTAAACGATACGTACCCATATAAGTTTTTACTGGTAATATTTGAATCGTATATATGCACCAGTTTTGCATATATATCCTTATCGCGACATGCGATGGCTATCTTATGTACTGCGGAAATGTCGCATTGGCACATAATAGCAGTGATGATATCAGTAATCATAGCGTGAAGTTTATAATAATGGCTTGATATTCAATTTTTACCTGATCGAAAATTGAATCCTATCACTTTATAAGCATAATAAAACTATGGCAGCACCAGTGTTAGCAATAACAGTACCTCTCTATATTATTAATATAGACATTGCAGAACTAGCTACATATGGCACTCAGCATATGCTTGCTTATATTAATAGTAACCACACAGATCCCGACCTTGAAATATTTATTAATGCTATTTATGCGCGTGGTAGTCTTTCTACTATTCTGAGATGGATAGTAGGAATGCAAAGACTGGCCTGTGCACCTCCTTGTTTCAAAGGTAATTTCTTAGGTAGATTCAATGTTGTTCACCAATATCTCCAAGAAAGACGTAATAAATAATTTGTCCCCAGCGTTTTCGTTTCACTTTACGTTTCCCGCTTTTCTTTTAGTTTTCTTTTATTTTTTTTCTATACGCGCCTATTTACCATGGTAATCAACATACTCCACCTAATAGTTGTACCTGCCAATCCTATAACGTTAAACGACAAATTTGTGCCAATAATAGTTACACTTACATCTGTCGCAGATAATGCAGCATCAACTAATTGTACTTTATTAAATATACCAGTGGTCGTAGCGGTGCCACTTATATTTTTTGCCGTACATATGTATTCAAACATTCCACCGCCTATTGTTGATATTAATGATACTTGCACCTTAAAAGCGTATATAGCCGCAGTAGTGCCGGCGCCTTGTACTATAGACCAAGGATATACACCAGTAACTGATGCATTAGTTGTGGTTGTACCAGCCATAACAATGCTAGTAAGCGCTTCGTTTAATCCTCCAGTTATTTGTAGTGGTATGTCTCCTGCAGAATCACGTTGTACTATTGCGTTTATAAATGGTACTTGGCTATAATTTAGGCCAACTTGGAACCCGCCACTCGAGCTTGTAACGATTGTCGGTGTTGGCCCGGTGCCTGAAAAGTCTGCGCCCAACCCGCCATTTACCGGCTGTAATGTTGTTGATGATGTTAATAAACCAGACCCGTTATTTAATAACACAGAATTGGGAGTTCCAGCTGCTATATTAGCCCTTGTTATATTAGTTAATGCAGCACCGTTGCCACTAAATGATGTTGCAGTAATACTGCCTCCTGCGTTTGTTGTTATAGTTGTCATTATACAAGTGCGCGAAACATATATTTGTATAAAATGTCAACCGTATCATTGGTAAATTTTTCGCAATTAAATATAATCACGATAACTGCTACCAACTGCCGCGCGTCACATATAGCATTAGTGCCAGATGCTACTATTACTGCTACAACTGGCAGTCATACAATTTATACACCTGATGGTAAAACCGTTGTCATAATGGACCAACTCGGTAATAGGCTATTCATAGAATGCAATGGGACCGCCGATTCATCTTTTGTCGCAGGTGGCACTGGAACATTAGTGACCGCAGATAACACATTAAGTATCTTAAATTCATACACAATAAATGGTGGTAGCAGTGGTAATATCGTATCAAGTAACCAAATAGGCGCTTTACTTGATGCGACTTTTGCAACTCCTACTACTAATTCATATTTATCTTACAGAATTTCTACTACAACTACCATGACTAGCACGCCTAGATGTGATTATTTATACGCAGCAAGTACAAATACTACATCTAATGGGCAAACATATGCAGCTGGATTGTCTGTGAGATCATTGGCAAACGTATTAACATCAGGTACAACATTAAGTTTTGGTACACATGCAAATATGTTATCAGGTATGTATTATGTAATCGCGTATGCCACATATACGGTTTCCACTACGCCATACACTGCCCAACTGCTATTTTTGTTAAATAATACAACTGCGGTTTTAAGTGGTGTATCTGTTAGATGCGAGGCAACTGTCGGCCCGTCATCGCAAATAGTGTGCGCGACATTGCAAGGCATGGTAGTTATTACAAATTCAGGTACAACCACTGGAACATTATACCAATACATATCAACCAGTACTACAAATAACGAAGGTCTCACTAGTGGATTTGGATTTGATAGATATGCCGCTTTATATATAGAACAAATACTATGATATCGCGAATAACTTATAATACGGTAAACTGCGATTCGGTTACGACGACATCAGTTAGGCCATCAACACAAACAGCATTGGTACCAAATACATCAATTACTCCAACACCAGGGTGTATGAATATTTACATAAATCCCAATACTACGCCGAATTTATCCATTATTACGACAGGCGGAATTAAACATGATTTTTCAGCAGGTGTACTTAATCGCATATCTACTACATTAGCAAATACAGAAATAGTATCGGATGGCAGTGTTACCACATTTTCAAACAAAACATTTAATACTGCCAATATAATAAACGCCAATTTAATATACGATAAACCTGTTAATTTGAGCGGTAGAATGCTTGGCTCAAGAATAAAATACGATGGTACCACGTGGATTGCAGAGCCAACTATTGCATCTTTTACCCTGATGCCAGTATGGTTATTTCGCGATACTAAAAGTATCGGCACACCTGGCGGATCAAGTATAGTTGGCGTACAAACTCGTATAATCGCATTAGATGTAGCTAACTCATCAACTGACACATCTATCACAAATCCAACCACTACAACAATACAAATAAACACGATTTCGCGATATTTGGTACATGGCTATTCGGTTGCAGCAGGCAGCACAGGCATGGTGCATAAGGCACAACTTACAAATTCTGCAGGTACAACTACTTTTTTAGAAGGCACATCTGCCAGAGTATACACAGGTAATTCACAATCTACGATACTTGGTGTAATTAATATAACATCGGTACCAACAACTTTAATATTGCGCCATTATACCAATACAGCGATCGCGACAACTGGGTTAGGTTTGCCATCAAATATAGGTGAAAATGAAATTTACACGCAATTATATATAAGAAAGCTGTATTAAATGTCTATCACATCACTTACAACATTGCCTGATGTTACAGTTACCACAATTACATCTGGGCCAATTATTACAAACAAATTAATGAATACCACATATGCGACCAATAGTGTCGTATCTGGGCCAGCTGGATTTGGGACCTTATTCGCAGAAAATAGTGGTACAACAATTAATTTTGTTGTTGGTAGTAATAATGCGCAGGTATTTTATTTTAATAGCGGGCTTACTGGCGGCGGAGATCGCACAATCAAAATACCAACTGGGTCAGGCACTTTGTTAACAGCCACCGCTGCAGCAACATTAACAAATAAGACAATATTAACAGCAAATAATAATATTGTGTCAGCGCGCACTATAGATGGTGTATCTACGGTGGGAATAGCGCAAGGTGGTTCTGGGCCTACGCGAATTTGGTATAATGACACACTCAAAATGTCCAGTTGTAATCAATATCCGCTATCTTTTTGGCATTTTACTTTTTATTATGCAACCGGTACAATCATAACACCCCCGACTGCTGGCGTTGATTATGCACGAACTTTAGTGTTGCAAACGGCAACATCTACAAACGCGACAGATGTTACAAACCCTACAAACACGACATTTAGCTTTAACGCTATCGGGATATATGAATTAAATATAAACAGCCAATCTGGCACAAATACAAATGCTAGAATGTTTGTTCGCGACAGTAACAACAATCTTATTTGCAGTAACGCTAGTATGACAAATTCCAGCCTTTTTGCACAACAACTGAATATTAACCATTTATTAAACGTCACTACGGTACCATTAGTTTGCACTGTATATGTGAATTATGAAAATAATACAAGTGGCGCTGGAGGATTTCCCGCTAGTTATAGTACAGGACTAGGTGAAGTATATGATTCAATGGTTATTCGCAGATTAAATTAGAGCTCTCGCGAAAATAAATTATAATGTCGATAATACAAACTGAATACGGATTTGCTAATCCTATCCAAATCCCGGACACTGACAAATATGCCAAAATCACTTTACTTGCTACCGAGAAAGATATAACCTTAAAAGTATTTATTCACGATAAGTCATTATGTGACAAAGAAGTGTTAACTACAAACTTTAACTTAACGTCGCTATTTTACAACTATAGCACAAAGTGGCAAACTTATGCCAGTGAGTATTATGATAAATTGGCCGCATTACCACCAACATTTACGCTTAAATCTGGCCAATTAATGGCAAATGTAACGCTTGGTCGCGTCGTAGTGACTTTTATCACAACGCCGGCAAATACTGCCACTAAGTGCTGTCAAAATTGAAATCCATTTATTTTATTTTAAAATAACAAGACTATGTTGTACTCATATGAATATGTTGATATATTAAGCGGTATATTTTCGCACTTATCGTTAAATGATATTAAAAATGTAATGTACTCATGTAAGCATATGGCTAGTCAAATCACCAAATTCGTATTCTCGCGAAAATGCAAATTACAATATGTACGCGATTTGTATCCGCAATCTGATCACCATGAAAGACGATATTTATCGGCTGTATTTGGTAAAGATGCTCGTTTGTTAGATACGCCAAATACGCCTGAAGCAGCTGTTATATTGTCTCGCGACACTGAATTATTATGCTGGATATTCGATAATCGCCATAGAATTTCTACTATCGGCAATTGTTTAATGAAATGTGCGGATCACAAAGTTATGAAAGCAATAGAAGATTCAATTATTGAAATGGAATACAATGGTAATAAAACGCTAGTCGGCGAGCCATTTATCGTAACAGATATACCATATTCAGTAATCCCATCATTATTAATATTACCACCACCAGAATTAATACGATTGTACCCCAAGATAATTTATTGTTATCAAGTACTTTATGGCATATCGCGATATGTTGCGGACACATGTGATGATGCATATGATGAATTTATATTTGCGAGCAAAGCATTGAATGCGCATGTATTCTTTCGAAATCCAAATTGCCGTGATGCTAATCCATTACGACATCCAGTAATATATCATCATCTCGCGAAATACGCATATTCCATGAACTTTATAGACGCACACAAGCGTGGTTATCGGTTTATACCCGAATATGAAAGGTTCGCGACAACACCAGAACAAATTGTATATCTTGAAATGATAATTAGATAATTTTATTTTTTTTTCTATATGAGTCGCCTTATAAATATCATATTATACATTTCTTGCGATCCAGTAGCATTTGCTGGAAACCCAGCATTGCCAGCTACCGACGTTGGGTAATAACCCGCCAATTCGTAATCTGTATTCGCGACAGTAGTTTGTATTGTACCGTGAATATGTAACGTTTTTGTTTCCATACCACCACCATTAATTGAATATAGTGGAGATGTTGTGTCTGTTTTACGGAATACTAATCGACCGTTTCCAGTTGAACTATATTGGCCGATTATTTTTATCTCATATGTCCCGATAGTCGCAAACCTAATAGTAGTTGTATTTTGTTGTATAACGCTGTCGTCCCCAAGTTGCAATGCTTGCAACGTAAATGGCCTGGCTTCATAACCAATCGGACCCGTAAGTGTTGTGCCGAGCGGATAATATGACGCGAAATACCATATATTATTAACTAACGGGTAATACGATGTTGGCAAAAGCGAGCCACTCCAACCCGTTCTAATTACGTCACCGACTACTGGAGTAATTGCAGGGATTGGTTCACCGATTATAGTATCGGTATCAATCACATTTGAACCCGTTGTCAATATCGTTTTATTTATCCATGTTTGTGTGTTTGTTGTCGATGATATGTTTCCAGTTTCCCCAATTATTATGATAACCGAATTACCACTTGGTACGGTTAATTGTATAAGTTCGTTTTTTGTTGCCATACAAAAACTATTTGTAGGCCCACCAGGAACCGCGTATATAAGCGTATTTGTGAGACTACTATTTGTAGTAATTGCGTTTGTTGTTAACACATTTGGACAATATAATGTATTTGCAGTACTAGTTGATGTGCCAGATACCGTGTCATATGTAACATTAAATGTTGTCATCGTAATTGTCGTATATACATAATAACATATATTTCCGGTATCCCAGTTATTGAATCTGCGGCCCCAAGCGCATTTGTGCCACCAGTAGAATGATACGACTGTAATCGACATACAGTTGGTGTTGTAGTTATATTTATAGTGCCAAACATGCTTATATTTTTTGTTGGCGCAGAACCAGTTAAATCGGTAAATCCGAGTATATATCGGATAGTCGGATCAACGTTATCTACAAGAAATAATCGTATACTCGCAGCACTGCCAGGCGCTCGCGAGGTAGCAATTGCATGTACAAAATACACTCCGACAGCATTAAAACTTACTGTAGTTGATGTCGGATTAGTGACATTTGTGTTAGATGATGATTGCGACACATTTAACGTGATTATTCTGTCGTTAAACCCGGCAATTCCGTTGCCGCCCTGCGTACCCGTCGCTCGAGTATCCGTAAATATCCACTGTGGATTGCTAGTGCCACTATTTTCATAAGGACTGGACGTATAATTACCGCCTTGATATTGCAGATATGTATTAACTTTTCCGATACTTGTAACTGGCGCGTCGCGAATATAGTTAACATCCAAGGTATTGTTTGTATATGATAACGTTTTGTTTTGTAACGTGGATGTTTTGTTGTTATTTGTAATATTGGAATTATTCGCCGGTATAGTTAGCGTGACACTTGTAATTGTATTTTGATATAATCCTGCACCAATTCCATTTTCGTCATTCATCGCGAGTAATGTACTAGCATTTTGACTATAAAGATTTACATATCCCGGTAAGGCCGCCGGGCTACTATTGGCTAATCTGAACCCGCCAGTTGTTAGAGAATTTGCCACAGTAACGGTGCTCGCGATATAATCAGTAGAGTTTAAGGTGATGCTCATAATTGTTCAATATACATTGTGAGATAAGTTTCATTAGTGCTTGCAATTCCCGATGGACTGTAACCGCCAATATTTAAATTGCTATATGAGTACAGGTTGCATTCGGTTGCACTATTAAACCCGATGATGCCATCAAGGCACATAGCCGTCGCTCTATTTGAGGCAGGATATGCGTTCCGAGTCGATTGGCCATAGATATATATTGTACTTGGACTATCTTTGAGGCATAATAGTAATTGCACTGCGGATGTTGATGATGTATTTCCCAATATCATTGATGTTGCCATTACGCGATAAACTCCTGGTTGAAATAATACTACCGTATTTGATGGGGATGTTATGTTTGTGCTTGCACATGACTGCGAAGCATTTAAATTAAATGTGCGTTTCGAATATCCGGCCGAGTATCCCACCGGATAAAATGTTCCGCTAGCGTATTGTGCGTCCAATACCCAGTAATTTGTCAGTGCATTTGCTGGTTTAACACTTGGTACGTATTGTGTGCCATTATATTGTAATATATGCCCATTAACCGGGCCACTTATGCTAACTGGCACGCCTCGTAAACTTGTTGCACTAATATTATTACCGAGCGCTTGAGATACTGTTTTACCACTGATTGTTTGCGTACTTGCCTCATCTACTAATGTCCCGCTAGTTGTCGGCAAATAGTATAATGCATTAGCGCCATTACCGATGTTAAAAGTGGCTATGTTTGTATTTGAATAACGTACGGCTATCGTAAATGTATTTGGTAGGTAAATTATACTATTTCCGGTCGACGGTGTTAGTGGTGGCGAGCCGCTTACGGGCATAAACGTATTTGTCGCGATTATTTGTGCGTTCGTAAAATTATTTATGCTGATATTGCCATTTTGCGTAAGTACGGATGTTGTCATGTTTATACATATTATGTACCAATTAAACGAATATGCATTACGGTGTACACTTCGCTAACGCCTGCAATATTGTCTGCTGCGCCCAGATTGTTTGCGCCGCCTGTCGCGAGAAAGCAGCGCAATGCGACAACTAATGGGACAGTAGTGACTTTTAACACACCTAATAGCATTAACGCTTGATTTTGCGTACCTGCGCGACTTGTCAAACCAGTTATAAATGTTGTTGTGCCGGCAGGATTAGTGAGAAATAGCTGCGCGTTTGTGCCGGCAGCAGCACCTCGTACTGTGCTGAATGCATCAATATAGTATGCGCCAACCGTGTTAAATGATATAGTTGTAGTACTTGGATTTGTGACAGCTCCATTTGCTGATGATTGTGCTGCTAATAAGTTAACCGTGCGGTTTACAAATCCATTTGGCCCAGTACCTCCGCCTGTTCCAGTTGCGCGTGTATCAGTGAATGTCCAATATGGGTAACTTGTACTACCAGGTGAATATGATGTATTTACCCATTGGTTAAGTGTCGAATTATACGAAATAAACGTATTTGGCTGTGACGTAAATGTCGCCTGAATGTCGTTTATATAATTGGCATCTAGAGTATTCGACGCTGATGATATTGTTTTGTTTGCAAGTAGTAGTGTATTCGCATTTGTAATCACATTTGCATTATTTTCGGTAGTTGTAAATGTTACATTTGCCGCCAGCGCAAGATTTGTAAGTAATATGCCGCCAGTACCTCCAGGCGTTGTCAATCCTAATAACGTTCCGCCGACACCACCATTATTGCAATTTAGTGTGATAGTGCCAGCTTGGCCAGTTACAGTTGGCGTGTCATTTAACAATATTGCCGATGCATTATGTGATGTTGCGGATGTCGCTGTGATCGCGTTATAAGCAGTAGCATTAAAAGTGATACTCATCGTACTTATAATAGTTCAATAAATAAAGATAAATAATTTTCACTTGCTGTGCCGTTCGCGAGACCAGCGCCATTTGTCAATGCAGCTGTAATATGATGATAAACGTTACAATCCGTTTGTGCTGTAATTTCCACAACTCCCATAAGTGACATAACCGTGCCAAATACCGAACTTGCATAATTGTCGCGAACTGAATGTCCATACAATAATACGTTTGTTGGCGTACCAGCTACTGACAATAGTAATTGCGAGTTACCATTTTCGCTACCGACAACAGACGCAACTCGTGCATAACATTGTATTCTATATAATCCCGGTACAACAAACCTGATAACATTCGCGATCGGATTAGTAACATATCCAACCGCTGATGATTGTGTGGCATCGAGACTAAGTGTGCGTATGTTGTATCCAGCCGCCAATGTTTGGCCGTTTGTACCAGCGGTTTTAATATCGTTAAATACCCAATAAAAACTCAGGTTCGTAGCACCTGGCGTTGTTGGTATAAACGATGTAGTTGTAGTTGCCAAATATTGGCCATTTGTTGGTAGTGTTGGTGATACATTTATCCCATTAATTTGACTGGCATTGAGAATATTGTTTGACGCTGGATTAATTGTTTTTCCCGTTATTGTTTGAGTCGCTGTCGCGGATGCTAATGTTCCACTAGTAATCGGTAATTCGTATAGCCCGTTTGTGGTGCCACCGAGATCAAAGTTTACAACATTTCCCGATGGATATACAAACGCGATACCATTTGTAGTTGGCGCGTATAATCTGCTGCCACTTGCAGGTGCGGATGGCGTGGCTGTCGGCGCATTTAATCTTAATACTGATACGTTGCTTGTAGTTGCCGCTAATGTTTGGCAATTTACACTTCCGCTATGATTAACCGTAATTGTTGTCATATTTCTAATATAAAATTATGCCAATCTCCTAATAAAAACCGAATCATATAATTCTTGCGAACCCGTTGCGTTTGCCGGGAATCCTCCTGACCCCGTTGCGGTTGATGGGTATACCACATATATGCCACAATCTGTAGTTGCTGCAAATGTTACGACGCCATGTAAAAACAGCGTTTTTGTAGAGTTGTTACCGCCATTCATCGAGATTATTAAATTTGTACCAGCTATAGTTCGTAAGAATAATTTGGTAATTCCGGTTGCACTATATTGCGCAATAGCCATCACTTCATATGTACCAGCGTTAAATCGTATGGTATTTGCTGCTGGTAGTGTGACATCATTTGGCCCGATAACTGTTGTGAGGCTTATCGCGCGTAATACAGTACCAATCGTGCCAGTAACTGTTGTACCTATTGGCAATAATTGGTTTAGTCCCCATGTCGATATTGCCAATGTATTATTTTGCGTGGAAAATAGTTTATTAAATCCACAACGAATCACGCCACTCGTTGTGCCCGCGTTTGCATTCATTGTCAGTCCATTAATAATACCCACATCTACGGTATTGTTGTTTGCTCGTAATATTGTTTTATTTTGCCATGTCTGGGTCGAATTTATCAGTGATATGACGTTTGATGCACCGCCAGATATCGAGATAGATGAGTTGCCAGTTGGTACAGCAAATTGTATGCTGATGCCACTTACGACCATAAAAATGTTATTTGTCGCAGTGGTTGACGTGTATATTAGCGACTTATTTGTGGCTGCATTTGTTGTTGTAGTGCTCGCGAGATTTACGATAGGTGTCGTTAGTGTTGTAATGTTACTAATCGTAATTGAAGCACCAGCGTTAAAATTGTTTGTTATAGTTATCGACATTACATTTTATTGTCAGATTTCTAATATATTGGTCGGCGAGGCGGCCCACCCTGCCTGTATCTCATTGCAAACACGATTAACATAACAATTACAAATATCGCGATTATGATATAAATGTATGTGCTATAATCTTCTGCTGGCACATATTCATCTGGTCCCTTATTTAACCCGGTATCGCCACCACTCGCCGCGTCAGGCGCACTGGCATGAAAATCCGTTCTTAATGAATATAGTGGCTGACAACCAGCAGGCGGATTAGGACCCAAACAACCACATATACTGTTTTGCGGGTTTCTGAGACACCATTGTTTTAACCCATCAAATGCTCGGACTCTGCCTGATCTAATTGCTATTAAGCATTGTGTATTTGGTCCGACTTCCGCGCAATCTGAACCTTCCGCTAAATGTTGTGTAACCCTATTTACTCGTTCAATTGCGTGTTGGTCATCCCATGTCCAATTTTCTCGCGATTTATTTAGTATTGGATTTACGTGTTCAATAAGTTTTGCCATTGCATCATCAGTTATGGAATATGGTATCGCGATTATGTTTCCATTTTGTTCCCAAACATCTTTAAATGTGCCCTTTATTACATCAGCTGGTACAGATGTATCCAATATATTTACATCATGCCCGCCTCCTGACCCGTCTTTAATAGCATCCATTATATTTCTGCAGTAATAGCCTGCGAGTCGACCATCTTTTGTTCTGTAATATTCTTGTATCCATGCAGTTCCTGCCGGAAATTTGCATTTATTATTAAGTGCTGACATGTAGATTATACATACCCTGATAATTATATTTTGTCATTAATTATCACGATACTTTATTTATGGTATCTTAAAACTTTCCACAAATACAACTTGCAACTCTGATGCTTTTTTGCCAATATTATTACGACTTTCAAAAATATTAGTTGTAAAATTTATATTTATGCCTAAAGGTTTGCATTCATCTACGTAATAATCGCTAGTTTCAGTATCTGCTGCCAACTCTTGACTGCCAAAATTGAGCCAAAATATTATCAGCTGCCACAACATAAGTTTATACATAAAAAATATTTTTGAAATTAAAATAAATAATTAATTACCCCACTCACCACCGGGTCTGGTAGCCTCTGCAAAATTGAATAATATGTGTACTTGAAGTAAATAAACTACCACATAATGGCCAATATAACAGATTTTGCAAACGGAATCTTATTGGAAATATTATCGCGATTAGATAAATATTCAATTATGCCGTGGATTTTGACATGTAAAAAATATTATACAACAGCGATGTCTCTGGAAGGTATCAGTATAATTGACAGTAAAATTAACCATTTATTGATATTGATCAGAAAATACCCACACGAAAATTGGGATTATGAAACAATAACAAAAAATATAAATACGCAAATATCGGATGTATATTTAAATAAGGATATTCCATGGGTCTATGACGCATTATCGCGCAATAGAAATCTTCGCATGTCGGATATTCTCGCGAATCCTGATGTCAACTGGAATTTTATGGAAATAGCACTTAAGGCAAATATTACGATAAATGATGTTGTTCTAAATAAAAATATAAACTGGAACGAACTTTTATTAATTCGTAATCGCAATATATCGCTTGATGATATGATAAACGCATATCCTCGATATCGCGAGGTAGTCGATAATGTTGAACATGTCGTTAAAACAAAGCCAGAAAGCCCAGTGAGCTTACGTAAAGATGTTAGAGGTTGTATGCCTGGTTTGTTGTCTGGTTTGTTGCCTTGGCCTGAAGAGTTCCCCATTTGGTCAACTAGTGATATGTTAGTTGATGACGGAGTATATAATCCAAATTTGTCCATAAAGGATGTGTTATTGTTGAATAAGATTAAACCGGGCATAAAATTTCCAGCGAACAGCCGAAATATTACCGTTTCGGATGTCGTTAACAATCCGCAAATAAATTGGAATATTCGAACATTAGCCGATAATCCAAATATTACAATGGCCGACGTATTGTCCAATCCGCAAATAGAGTGGGATTACGATAATTTAATTTGTAATAGTAATATTAAAATATCGGATGTATTAGCAAACCCGCAAATTCCTTGGGATCACGGGATGCTATCATTAAATCACAGCATCACTATTTCGGATGTTCGCGCTAATAAGGATATTGATTGGGAGTATGATACGTTATCTCAATATTTGGATATAACATTTAGGGATGTCATAGAAAATCCTGATTTTCCATGGGATTTTGAATGCCTAAGCCACAATAAATTCGGAAAATGGTAAACATATTATTTAATTTTTTCTTTTAACATATTTATGTCGGCTCGTAATGTTTGTATTTCACGTATTAATAGCGCGTGCAGAAAGTCATATCTGACCGAATCTGGGTTACCATCATTGTCGCGAATTACTAAATCTGGGTACACTTCTGCTACATCTTCTGCAATTAATCCATATTGTGGGGTATCTTTTTTATCGCGATTATATGTAAATGTTACCGGATTCAGTTTATGTAATAACTCGCTATGTTCAGGAGTTATTTGAGCAATATTTTGTTTGTATTTACGTGATGACACTACCGTGCCCAAGTCGCCGGTTGAATCGATAATTACGCTTGAGCCTACTGGTATAACGCTATTCCAAATACCGCCAATAAGGCAGCGAGTCGAAAGTGGACTTATTCGTATTGTATTATCTTCGTTGTTAGGGGCTATTGGAGTAGATGATATATATGTGTTTCCATTGCCAGTGCTAGTAGTTGTACCAACATCATGCCCGATAAATATATTGTTTTGCCCATCTGTGACGTTAAGGCCGGCGTTGTTACCCATGCCAATATTATTTGTTGAATTTGCACTTGAGCTTAGTGACTGATGCCCGATTGCGATAGTATTTGATCCAGATATATTTCCTGTAAGAGCTCTATATCCGAACGCACAATTAAAATTACCACCAATATTGTCATTTAGCGATTCATCTCCAACAGCAGTATTTTCCATTCCGGTTGTATTTCCGCGCATACTATTTGGGCCAACCGCGACATTCGAATTGCCTGTACTGAGATTAATAAGTGTAAGTGACCCAACCCCAAGATTATTTATCCCGGTTAGCGTGAAATTGCCAGATGTTTTACCTACAAAAAAGTTTAATGAGCCAACTCCGTGTAATACACGGGTACCGCCCAAAGTTATTGTTCCCACACTATTATTTACGGTATTAGGTAATGCCAGTGCGTTTAAACTTGCGATATTTGACGCGTAATTTCCGCTGGCGTCGCGTTTGACAATTGTACTTGCTGTCGCGAGTGCTGTGGCACTTTGCGTATCTGTTACACTTTGACTAACTTCGGCTGCTGATTCGCCGCCAACAAATGCGACTGTGTTTGAAGCTGAATTGCCGGTGACGTCGCCAGCCATTGTTACGCTTGATACAACTGGACCAGTAAATAAATTGCCATTGACATCATTATAAACAGCGCCGGCTGGTGTTAAACTTGTGATTTGTACTTGATTTGCCCGCACAAACCTGATATTTAATTCGTCATATTTCGGTCCAAGTGCTCGGCCATTTGGCACCGTTAATAACACTTCTTCTTGTACTAGTGATGACATACGTTATACCTAATACAGAAAAAAACAAAAGTAGGCTTATTTTTTAACATAACCTAATTCAATCAACACTTGCGCGTACGTGCTGTTTGGATTTAAGCGTACGTATTCATATTCCCAGTCTACTCTCTCTAACATCATTTTTGCGGTTACTGAATCGGGGTTAGAATTTACGTATTCCGCCAATACAGCATAATCACCCCAATAATTACATCTGTAATCGTTACCTTCAATTGCAATAAATTTATCAAGTCCAGGTATGTAATGTATGGTTTCCGGAGTTATTATAAGGCCCGCCAGTTGTACTTTACCATAATTTATTAACAAATCGGCTAAAACCCCGTCATCTGCCATGCTAGCGGTACAACATTTACGTATATATAAATGAGTATCGCTTCCGAATGTAAAAGATTGAGCGGCTCTGCACTCCATATCAATATACTGACATTTTTTATATCTCAGTACATATAAATATCCGCTGTTGTCTTCAAGCATTTGTTCGCGCCACTCCATGATAGTTCTAAGTTAGTAATCGGCAACATTCAATTTTGCGCCGTATAGTCTATAATCCGCATTACTCTAGTCGCGAGCGCTTTGCCAATTTTACGGCCGCCGCACATCACGTCGGCCAGCCCATTTACATCAATAGTTGGGTTAGAAATGAGGGCTATTCGTATATGAGTCGCTTTATTTTCCGATACGCCAGGTATTGCCATTAGCATTTTATCATAAAATTTAGTGTCGCGACATGCCACTAACGAGGTTATTGCTCTTTGGTTTATATGCTCGATATTGGATAAACGTTCGTCTGTAATGTTTTCGCCTAATGCAATGTACTCGCGAATACTAAAGCGACCTGCGATTTTAAGCGAATTCTCTGCGCCGATTCCATATAACTGTCTCCATGCCATGACCACTGTTTCGTAATCGCCCAATTTTGGCTTGTTTGTTATTACGGTTTCGCGATTAATCGGCGCACCATAACCGCCAGATATTTGGGGTTTGTAAGTCGCCATACTTTTCATTATTACTCCAATCATGTCAATTGTTTGATAACAGTTTTTTGTCCAAAACACTGAAACGCCTCTCATTATATGGTGTATAATACTGCTTTGTATATTTGTAAACGGTATGCCGCTAACCGTTGTCGCGAGATCAGGAATAGTACTATGTTCAATTAATAATATCAATATTATTTCCTGATCTTCTTTTTTCATATCATACATACTTTGCATATTCGTGATACGGGGAGCCGTGCCAGCACGTTCCACTTTTAACGATGCAGCATAATCTGGTAGTGTCTTACGTTCTATTACAACTTTTACATTGTCATTTACCAATATATGATAGTCACCGGGAAATATAGCACAAACAGAGTGATTTAAGCCGCTTAATATTTCGCGATTTAGTCCATACACGGCGCTTTCGCGATAATCAATCAATAACTCAATATACGGTTGATCCATTTAATACATACACCTCTCACAAAATCGAAATTAGTATTTATTTTTTAATTCGTGGGTATAGTATATTTTTAATAATGGCAGTACCAGCAGGTGTAGCAGCAAGACAATTCGCAGCAAGCGCAGTAGGCAAAGCAAGTAAAGGCCTGGAGAGCATGCGTAGTGGTATGAGCAACCCAAGATCAATGGGCGGCATCATATTGTTAGTAGTCGCTCTCGCGCTATTGGCGTATTTTATATACAGGCAGACAAAAAAAGACAAATATTACACTGGCGTCAGACAGCGACTACCGGATCAGGTATTAAATCGTATTAGGAATGTAAGGCTCGGTTAAAATCACCACCAATTGGTAATTCAAATAATGTCGAATAGTATCGCGAATAATCAATGTGGGGAACATTGTTGTAATTCTATGTGGCATTTGCATAGAGTAAACATATTCATTTACTTCGTGTGCAAAATATTTAGATACAGCATATAATGAATATATGTGATCACCTAAATATTTGAAAATTTGTCTGCTAATATCAACGATATTGATAGAATCCATTTCCCCACCTTATAAAACAGGCTAAAAAAATCAATTTTGTGCTCCATAAAAATAATAATAATGTCAAGCACTTATTACACAACGTGCAAGGCATCGCGGATATGACGCTTTATAAACGCACTTGAATATGCATCAATATCCCACTTCCATGGCCAATTATACACACTGTTTTTTTTACTAAACTCAGCGATTTCGATATCACTAAATCCGCCGTTATCGGTGTATATTTTGAATATGACATTTGCGTGGCCAGATTTCAAAGTCGTTTTACCTGCGAGACATTTCAAAACATTTATGTAATTGTCCCACTTTGGATATTTACTATTGAATATGTATTGAGGACTTAACACGTATGCGATAGCGATTGCTGCTTTTTCAGAATAAGATAACGCGTCCATAAACCGATTCCACACAGGTCCTGCCATAAACATATTTGGCGACAAGTATTGTGGATTATATGGATAATATTTTAACGCGTTAAAGCCCATTGCATAGTGTGCCATCATACTGTTTTTAGCCGTTTGTAAATAACTTTTACAAATTTTGGCAAGATTATGTGAAAATGGCAATATCATTAACAATTCTGGTTCGCGAGATATTATCTTTATTAGCGATAACCCGGCAACCGCACAATCGGCTAATTCGGGGCAATCTAGCAAATCAGCTTTTTTGATACGTATTATTACGTTTGGCGATGTGGCAGTGACAGGCAAATTCGCCATTACAATTGCCTTAGATAATACAAACGTATTATTTATATCGGGAACCAAATTATTATTTAATAACCACAACAGTAAATTTTGATCTTTTTGCACATATTGATACACTTCATAGGCACTACCATTAACCGCAATATCAGAATTATATATGCGAGTAAGGTAGATGTCGTCGTATTTGACAACAAGTTTTGCCTGCCAAAGCGGACAATCGCGAGAGTATGCATATTCTCTAGCGCGAGAATGTATATGTTTATTTACCATTCTAAAATTCAGTATATCGAAATTAATATATTTGAATATAATTGGCAATATATCGTTATAAATAGAATCGCACATCATCTTGTTGGTAATTAATCTGGTGTAAATTCAATTTTGCATGTTAACGATTACGTGTATATTAATGGCAAATTGGAAGTGTTGTGAATTGCGTGATTATTGGTCGCTTATACCTGGTTACCTTGAAACTGACGTAATTAATTTTATGGGCGTATGTCGCGAATTTTGCTCATATGGCGAAACCCACATATATTCCAGGAATTTTAATATGGACCATGCGTACGAAATTCGAGAATATATAGATTTACATCGGTATATTGTCGCGATATTAAAAACTGACAACGTGGGTGATGCCGATATTAGGGAAATATTAAGCATATTTGATATAGACGCATGTATAACAAATAAACGCGCAATTTCGGCAGAATTATGGGAACATATTTTAACTGATCTTGAATTATTTAATTTATTTTTTAATTACGACTACGGTGGAATGATATTAGTGCCTTATTCTGCGCAAATACCATTTCAGAAATATTTGCCAAAACAAGTCATATTTTGGATTGATGAAGATGGGTATCTTACTTCTGCTATAAACATGATATTGACAGAATCACAGTTATTCGATAATATAGGCTTGATCGGCCATTTTTTAATAGATGTTGCTGTCATGGATATAATACAAAACAATCCGTGTATAATATTACGATTTCCATGTGAATACATTGAGAATATTAGACATTTATGTATTCGCATATTTAGGCGGTTAGGATATAATCCGATTATCGGAATTCACTTACCAATACATAATATGCAGAAATACGCACCACTCGCATACTGCTTGCATTATCACGGGGCTAGACAAATTGGATGGGCTTATCATGCTGACTATGAAATATTTAATAACCGGTTGTAATGATATTGTAGAAACTGATATTTTAACCATAACGCCCAATCATCTTTAAAATCTGACGGGTTGGGTATTTCGCGACCATTATCCAGCATAATTTGCACGACATTTGCACCATTTTCCACTTTACATTTACCAATCATCATTATGTTACAACCCAACCGAATATAATTTGTCAATATAGTTTTTTTCGCTTGAGAAGAGTTACCATTAGATTTTAATATATCTCCAATACTATATTCTACAAAAGTAATCCATTTTTTTGTCATTGCCAATTTTTCCACTGGCAAATCTGGTACTCGTAATAGTATATTAATTGTGCGAGTACAAAACGGTTCGGGCGGATTCCACACAAAACTATCATGTGTTAGTAATGAAATTATGTTATTATTAGCGTTATGTGTTTCTAATGCCAATGTAAAATGATAATTAAAGCGATTAAACCAATTATTATACCTTATACCACATTCATATGCAATGTTATAATCTGATAATAATAGTGATAACCACTCAAGCGGTCCACCTGCCAATATATTCAAAATATCTCTTTTATCGAGTTTCGTATCGCTATACAACAACTTTCTAACAACTTCCGTAATTTTATTTGACTGTAATAAATATTTGCAATACTCGTATGATTGCAAATATGTTAAATAATCATCAGCATTACATTCAGCTATTAAATTATATGCGCCCACGCACATGCAAAAATTGTTGAACTTTTTTATAAGTCGCGTCAATATGTATGGCGCACATTTATTTATTACTTTAAACTCCCCGTAAACAGCGTTCCTGAAATCACGAAAATATGCTTCGTCTAAGTCGTCTTCGCTTTCGATTGTTACGCTGCAACTTTTATACACTAATGCCATTCCATGTTTTAGTTCGTTATTCGTGATATTTAAAAAAATGTCAACTATCGGCGATAATGGTTTACCGAATTGATAATGATTTATAAGTTCCATTACACCTGCGGGTGGTAAATTCGCCATACTAGCATATTTAGAGGCATATTGTATCGGTAATACATGTTTCATCATTACTGGATTTGATGATATCGAATTTAGTAATGTATCAACTTTTATTTTCGGTATATGCGCTCGCAATGTTTTACATGTGTGGCACAATACTATTGCGGTCAGCTGATCATAATCACAAATAATCGGTATTAATTCAGGTAATAGCGTTAACATATACACATAAAAATATCAGGTTTATAAAGGCACTCATTTTACTATCACCAAAAAATATATATAAACAATGGAAGCACTAAATAAAATATATTGCGATATGAAGATACCAGACGAACAACTAATTATGGTATGGCTGCAAAGCGTGATAATGAATGACGGAAAACGAGATGATACAAAAGAGATATTATCGATATACGATGTTATACATGATTATTTTCGAGCACAGCAATCAGATTGGCCTAGACCGATGATTAAGCGCATATTGGCACATGTAAATATGTATGAAAAAGCCACTGACAAATATAACTTTTTGGCAGACAGAATAACGGAAGCAGATGCTCGCGACAAAAACAGTGAAATGGATATTGTGCAATTATGGGTAGATTGTTGGTATTTGAGTTTATTTCAAAAATATCAAGTACCTAAAACGCGCAGCAAATGATCATATTAAATCGCGACACGGATTTTGGTATATAATGGAAAATTGGAAATGCTCGGAATTACGTGATTTTTGGTCTCTTATACCGAATTATATGGGCGTTGATGTGGTAAACTTTATGCAAGTTTGTCGCGAATTTGGCGTGTATGGCAAAAATTACGTTTACTCTCGTAATTGTAGTCTCGACTTAGCATATAATATTAGACATTATATAGATTTACGCAAATACGTAGATGTTATAATCGGCGATAATCGCGATGACAGTGACGTAGATGCTATAATGAGCGTGTTAATAAACACCGAAAATATGACAAAAATAAAACCAATTTCACCGAGATTATGGGAGAATATGTTGCAAGATAGTGTATTATATGATATGTTTTATTATTTTACGAGTGAATTTATCACGATATTAGTGCCATATACCCAATCACTACCATATAGGCCCGTAATTTCGTCTCAGTGTCTATTTTTATATGAAACTCGTGGATATGTGCCGATCACAAATATGGATATTACAGAAGCACAATTATTGGATAATATCGATATGTTACAACGCGAAGAAGTAAGACATGCTGTTATAGATATTATCCAAAATAATCCAAACATTGTGTTGCAGTTTCCCATAAAATACATTAAGCGGACCAGTCAATTATGTACAGATGTACTTAGCTCGATTTATTATAAAGATATTAATAAGTTATCCACTACAATGATAGATATAAGCAAATATGCACCAGTTGCGTATTGTTCTAATTTTGAAGCAGCCAAACAACGCGGATTCGAATATCATAAAAGTTATGAAATATTTAACGCTAAATTGTAATGATATTGCAAAAAAGTATATTTTAACCATAATGGCCACATATTATTAATATCCCCTGGTTTCGGTATGTCGCGACCAGCGTCTATCATTATTTTCACAATATCTACGTCTTTTTCTATTTTGGATGTGTGTATCATCGATACATCACACCCTAATTTGATGTAATTTGTTAATATAATTTTTTGTTTTTGCGCGGATTTGCTGGCGGCTTTTAATATGTCACTAATACTGCATTCCACAAATGTTAGCCATTTTTTTGCCATACAAAACTTTTCTATCGGTAAATCGCATAATTGCAAAAATATATTTACTGTGCGAATGCAAAACGGCTCATGTGGCTCCCACACGAAAGTATCATGAGTTAATAACGAAATTAAATTATCAGTCTTATTACATGTGCTTAACAACAAAGTAAATTGGTAGTTGTCGCGATTAAACCAATTATTATACCTAATACCGCGTTCATATGCAGTATTATAATCTGCTATAAGCACTGACATCCATTCAAGCGGTCCGCCAACTAATACATACAAGATGGTTTTAATATATGAACGGATACCTATCTTACTTAATCGAGTAGCTACTGCAATTATTTCGTCGGAGTTGATTAAATATTTACAATAATCTTGTATGCGAAAATAGTATGCGTAATCTACGATCGAATATATAGTTGCCAAATTATAAGTGCCTGCGTACATACAAAAATTATTAAACTTTTTCTCTACTGCGGCTAGATTATTAAGAGGTGCCTCGTTTTTAATGTAAAAATTCCCACGAATATTTTTTCTGAAATTGCTGAAATGAGATTCATAGAAATTATCTTCAGTTTCATCTAACATCTCACGCGTATATGCCAGTTCCATTCCATATTTCAACTCGCTATTTACGATATTCATGAAACTATCAATTATTGGTAATAGCGGCCGTCCAAATTGATAATGATTTATAAGTTCTACCACTCCTTCTAATGG
>Ga0255176_1000296_pt1 | contig 25980 bp, 28 predicted proteins | sample Atl_Atlam_RepA_8_2_FD_183622 | JGI IMG/M metagenome (GOLD analysis project Ga0255176, IMG submission 183622) | Freshwater microbial communities from Altamaha River, Georgia, United States - Atl_Atlam_RepA_8d | ecosystem: Environmental > Aquatic > Freshwater > River | place: USA: Georgia... | reverse complement strand
GCAATTGCAAATCCAACTCCAGGCGCAGAGGTATGTGGGTATACTTTACCAAATAATACAAATAAAATAACTATTTGCGATTACTATAATTACAAAAATGATTACAATATAATTCCTGATATGTTATCTGCTGAGCATCGCAAAATATATAACTTGCCAAAAGTCAACATGGTCGAGTATATTGCTAATGATCCAGAAATGAAGAAACTTGCCACCGAGCATGAAGAAGTGATCTCGTTTCACAAGTTGCAGACCAGGGTTGATATTAAAAATGCAAAAAACAGGGTATAAAAATATGGCAGAAAAAGCAATTATCAGCAAATATGAGGCAGCTGGCTATGTTGTTCGCAAGTGTAAATCCGGTAACATAAACGATTTTGTCGCATATAAAGGCAAAAAGACGCATTTTGTGCGAGTCAAACGGGGCGAAGAAGATGTTAATTGCACTGGAATACCATTAAATGATTTTATTCGCAATGCTATCACAAATGATGCAATTCCTGTAATAGCAGACAAGGCAAAAAAAAGCGGCACGATTACAACATATGATGCGAATTCAACAAAATCTATTTCTCTACGACCATTACAACAGACAGACAAAAAGTAATACTCGTTTACCGTATACGTAAAAATGCGCGATTATACACAGGAGTATTAAATCGCCATGCTGATGACGTCCGTTTTACATGCAGTCTCATAATCGGCGTTCCTTTTAGAATTTTAATACTACTATAATCATAAAAACAATAAACTGTCATATCTATTAAAAATATAGGTTTATTATGTTGATTGATTTTCTTTTTATATCCGCCAATCTCAACAAACATGCGCGAATCGCATATCCATTTAAATTCATGATCATACCCTGATTTTATACCGGTCTGTAATGGTATCGCCAATTCACGAAGATCTCCGTGTAATGCAAAATCAGTATCAGCATGTATATCTACAATACTATCCTCATATAACACTTTAATATCATCATCTCTTAGTTTATATTCCCCAATTATAGGCAAATCTTTTGATATGTCATCCACTGTATTATCATTATCTTTAAATGAAACTTTGGGGATATTTGCAAAAGTTTTAAATAACCACTCTGATAGTGACCATTTTACGTACATTCTTATAATTGGCGTACCTTTTGGTATTATAGTAGTGCGCACATCACTAAGGCTGATTACGTGTATATTTAGTAATAATACAGGTTTATTATGTTCATTGATTTTTTTCTTATAGCCGTTTATTCTGACACCTGGCTGTAAATCACATATCCACGTAAATTCGTGGTAGTATCCAACTTCCATACTAGTTTGTAATGGTATCACAAATTCCCAGAGATTGGTATATAACGCGTAGTCAGTATCAGCATGTATATCTACGATACTATCTTCGTATAATTTTTTAACCTCGTCATTCCCCATTTTATACTCGCCGATCGCGGATAAATTATTAAGCGCGTTGTCCATTATATTAACATTATTTACGATTCAAAAATTAACGTATATTCCCAGTAGCACAACCGATTATTAGTATGATAAAGTTTATTTTCCTGCAATCGTTGCAGCGGCAGTCGCGGCAGTCGCAAAATGACAGGTGGAAAATCCGCTTGCATTTCTTAATTGGACATCGACTGTAGGTGATAGTATTATATATGCTAATTTTTCACCTTTATCTATAGTATGTTCAACATCTGAATTATTGTGTATATACACCAATATTTCAGACAACGAACCACTATTAATAGGTTCAGAACTGACGTGAATATTGTTTTTTAACAAATTACCAGTCGCATATAATCTTGCGTAATATCCAGCCGGCACATCAATATGTACGCCAGTACGAAAAGACACAGCGCTTCTGGGCGCAATTTTGCATATTTTCCGCGATGAAATTGTTGGTATTTCTTTAGGAGAGTTATGCACTAATGGGTATTCGCTAATGTATGGTAATGTAATTACGTTCATCTTTATAAATATTATTCGATGATACTTTAAATCAACTATTGAACGCAAATTTGTTTCGCGACAACCCTTGAAAGTTCCATGGAAAATTCGGATTTTGTAAAACATCACGCGATGTCAGTTTCATATGCATTGATAACCTGGTATAATCCCAATTTATTTCTGGATGTGCCTTAACATCGGATAATGTAATATTGTTGTTACTTGATATGTTTTTGCGTAAGTAAATTAAATCTGGGTTTGCAAGTATTTCGCGCATTCCTATATGCGGACTTTTACATGATATGGGATAATCTATGGGACTCATGTGTGGTATTCGACGTAAATCGTCAATAGTGACATCTGACCGCTCATATAATAACCTATAATCCCAATTTTTGTCTGGTACATTATAACAATCGCTAATATTTATATGTTTGTTTGCCAATAAAATCCCGTAATTCCATGGTAATTCTGGTGTCGCGAGAACGTCGTTTAGCGATATATTGGCGTCGTGTGATAATCCATTGTAACTCCACTCAGCAGCCGGATACTTTTTAATATCTTGCATTGTAACATTTTCGTTATAAGACAAATATCGTATATCAAAACCATATTCAGGATAGCCAAATACATCATCTGCGGTAATTCCGCTGTTCATGCTGAGAACTTCAAAATCCCATGGAAAGCACGGATTACGTTTTATATCATCAATGCCGATACGCATATATACGCATACCGTTTTATGATGCCAACCAATTTCTGGGTGTGCTATTACATCGTTTATCCTGATACTGTTGTTTACCGATAAATTTTTGCCATCCCATTTAATTTGTGAGTTCCGCAATACATCATCAATGCTAATACAAGGGTTCATGGATACCAACTCCATATTCCAGTTTTTGTCTGGTAACTGTTGTAAGAGTATAAGCAGGTGGTTTATTTTACTGTCGATAATAGCCGTTTTACCAGGCAATCGCGATATATCGTGAAATAGTTTACATGTATTTATCCAGCGAAAAAAAGAACGTTTGTCTAAGCGGTCAAATATCTCACCTAAACAATCAAGTGGTAAATCTGTTATTTCCATTTCGTGTCTATATTCTTATACTCCGGTACTACCAAAACCGCCTGTACCTCGCGACGTATTTTGATCAAGAGCCGTGACCAATGTTGGCTGGCCGGTCCATATCGGCAATACTATAAGTTGCGCTATTCTGTCGCCACGCTGTATCACAATATCAGCATTACTTGTATTGAGAATCATTACAACTACTTCGCCTCTGTAACCGCTATCAATAACGCCACCAACCACTATAGCGCCATAACTTGCAAAACTTGACCTGCTCGCGAGTTGTCCATAATATCCAGTTGGAATAGCTACTCGTATACCAGTGGCAATTTTGCCAACTTTTGTCGGGTTAATCCGCGTAGTTTCGACGGCTGTAATATCCAGGCCCGCGTCGCCAGGATGTGCTCTGTTTAGTCGGTACAGTGTATCGCTTGTATATTCCATATTACATATTAAATTTGTGATACTAAAAATAGTATAATTTGCTATGAGTTTCAATATCGGATATGCATGTATATCAAACGTTTTGCGTGAAAAAGACATTTATTGTTCGCGGACCGTAACACTCGCGAGACTAGCAGATCGAGGAATAGAATATGCTGTGGGACTAGCTCGCAAGAATATTGCTGATCTACGCGCTCACATAGAATATAATGAATCTGTTGGTATACGTTTTTTTCGTATAAGCAGTAATTTGCTGCCGCATGCCGAAAATCCAAAAATAGATAGTATAATCGATAAAGCAAATGCCGACCTTATAAACGAACAAGTACGCGGCCTCCAGCCTGCCAATCCTGTTGACGACGAAGAAGGATTACCGCTACCGGATGTATATTCTGTAAACACGTTTGCAAATGAATTGGCAGAAATTGGACAATTGGCACGTGGGTATGGACATAGGCTCACTATGCACCCTGGCCAATTTGTGCAACTCGGCAGCAACAAACCAGAAGTAATATCACAAAGTATTCGAGATCTCACATATCATGCTGAATTATTAAGTATAATGGGTTATACTCCCACACTTGGTAGTGTTCTCATATTGCACGGTGGTGGCACTTATGGCGCTCGTGGCGAATCGCTCGCGAGATGGAAACGTACGTATTTGGAGATGCCATATGATGTCAGAAAGTATATTGTATTGGAAAATGACGAGTGGAATTACAACGTACTAGACTTATTACCATTGTGCGAAGAATTGCGGATACCGCTTTGTGTTGACTTTTTCCACCACGAAATCAGTAATAGCATATCACAAAAGCAATACGACATCGCGCGAGTACAAGTAGAACGTGAAATTGTTATTGAAAAAGAGCGTGAAAATCGCGAGTGGAAAGCGCCAGAACCAAAACCGCAATTTGCCACAATACTGGAAATGGCCAATCGCGAAGAAAAAGAAAAAGCAGAACGCGAGTTAGTGGACAAACGAGTACGCGAAAAACTCGGAGACAATCGTTGCCCGTTTGATATATTTGAACCCACACTTGTAGAACGTGTCATTAAAACGTGGCGGACACGTGGGATTAAACCAAAGTTTCACTGGAGCAACCAAGAACCGTCAAATCGGGTCGGCACACATGGCAAATGCGTATCAAGCATACCTCGCGAAATATCAGATATTTGCATAAAATATAATGCCGATCTGATGATTGAGGCAAAAGATAAAGACGTTTGTGTGTTAAAAATATTACCGCAGTATTTTACTAAACACGTATCACAAACAGGCCGGGTAGAATGGCGTTGGACCGGCGTCACAAATTTGAATATGTTTTAATAGTATATAAACAATATGGACTTCTGTACTGAGTGTGATAATTTGACAGAAAAAATACTAAAACCTGATGGCAGCATTAGCCTTGAATGTACAAGCTGCTACCACACTATAGACGCTGGTCCACAACACACGCTTATGTTTCGCGAAGACCTTATATCAGACAACTGCCTTGAAGGGTTTACCGAGCTTATACAAAATTCATCATCTACCCCGGTATGCGTTCGCGAGGCAGTTAAATGTACCAAATGCGGTATCGACTATATGAATATGGTTATAGTCAGCGATAATATGACTGTCCTATATACATGCACCTGCGGCAATAAGGTATTCCCAAAGAATGCTAAAAATTGATTTTTATGTGCGTATAGTCATACTCTGCGATATGTTTTCATTCAGTCAGTTTCAAGATGCTTTTGCTATTGCCAATATTCTCAATGAGAATATTATTGCTCGCGACACCAAGCGCGAGAAAAGGTTTCACCGCCTAGAATTTATCTGCCGATTTGTGTTCCGTGCAAATGTAGATGAATTGTTTCCACTGGCGCGTACGCTAGTGAAGCAGTCTCAGGCCCTTGCTGAGACTGTTCCCGATTATACCTATATAAGCCTTCTCACACGCCCATCATGTTTGCAAAGACCAGGATTCCGAAAAGTTCGCGAGAACATTTTCAGCCCTAATCCGGTAATTGCAGATATTGAGTCTCGATTAACAGCGATGTTAGTTGAAGGTGAGGAAGTTTATGGCCTAACATGCCAAATGTTAGTAGATTTCCAGATGTATCTGATGAGCGATTTCGTCATTCGTACTGAGGTCTATAATGGTAACATCATAATGTATTACAAAGGGTCAATGGCACACCGCAAGGTGTTGTGGCAATATGCGAGTTCACCCTCCGCATATGCCGAATTTCAAAAATGTTATCCAGCTACCGGTGATAACGATTTTGAGATTCTCATTAACCCCTACCTAAGACATTATGACATTGTGTATGCGGCCGTAAGTGCGATGACCCGTGATTATTTTAATAGTGCTAATAATAAGAGTTGGTTGTTTGACAATCTCTCTTATTGCAGGTCTGTACAAAGGATCTGCAATAGCACTATTAAAATAGCCAATCACGATTATCGTATTGTACCCGGTGTCAGAAATGATATTCAAATTAGTGGCAATGCTAGACGAACCGTGACCGTATTCGGATCCGTCGGTACAGTTTATTCTAGCATTAATACTAATTTGAGTTTCATGGAAGTTTCCGGCCTCACACACTTTGACCTTTATAGATTTAAGTACGCATTGACGGTAGGCGCCCACACTTTTGGTGCTGAAGTAATAGATGTTTCCATACCTCGTATAGATGACTGCAAACTCGTGAAGATTAATTTCTCAGAGTTTGCACGCACTATGATGCACTGTTAGTGTGTCATCTATACAAGGTATGCCTTCATTTATTGGTTCAGCGTCAGATGCATAAATTGGTTGTTATATGTTGATTTGCGATGTTACTGGACTGCGTATAATTTATATTCCGAGTTTAGAATGCTTGAGCGGGTCTTACTATGTAAGTACCTGTCCACTGTATTCTAAAGGATTGCGAGTAAGACTCGCCCAAGCATTCTAAGCTTGGAATATAAATTATACAAAGAACATAATTGCAATGATATGTGTGATAATCGGTTTATGGACACGTCCCCCCGAAAATACAAACCCCCAAAACCCCAGCATACCCTCCAACGTCCCCTAAGGCTTGACTACGTAACCCCAGTCCCCCAAAAAGCCTTTTTTAAAAAAACGTTTTTTTAATCGGCCTGTAATGGATACAAGTTATTTATTTCGTCTGGTATCCCGAGTTCATTTGCGTGCCAATATTCATATGATTTGTATAAGCCTGTCTTACCCTCAATAGTCGCATTTACCCATCCTGCAAACCGCTTTGTTTTAAGCGGGCATTTTTTTTGCTCGAGTTCAGCTTTCGCGACATCTACGGCGCGATGCATATCAGGTGTAATATCTACAAACGCAATCCCATATTTATCAATCATCTCTGCCCTAGTAGATATAAAACTTGTGAGTTCATATACGCTCATCATATCCGATCCCATTCTGTCTTCTGGTTTAACTACGATTACATATGTAGAATTAGTCATATCATTTTCCATTACAATTTCACTTTCAGCGTGTACTTCACCTTCTTCTGCGGAGTCAGACTCTTCTGGGTCGTCGCCACCTTCAAACACGTCTTCGGCTGAGTCAAAATCTTCAAAACTAAATGCTTCGTCGTCTGACATCTATATATACAATAGCAATATTATTTATTCAAATTTGCGCGCTCGCCAGCCCCTTTAAACCTGGCTTGATCGCTATCAAACCACACTTCTCGCAAGTCTTCTGGGATCCACTCTATATTAGCGCTTTCAACTAATAGGCCATACCAGTGGTATGGGGCAGATACTGTGTTAAAGCAAAGTTTCAAATATTTGTTTAAATTATCATTAACGTTAGACATTTAGTATACTAGATGAATTATATTATTACAGTCAAAGATTATAAGCGCTATACATATGAGTCACTCGGACCGGTGTCGGAATCGCAAATCAAGTCTGTTATTGACCAATATTGCATAAAATACTATCAAAAAGCGTTTACGTCTGTATACACGTATACTCACGGCACAAGATCTTATTCGATAATGGTGACATTGTCGACTATTGGCGATATGACCATCGCTACCAAAACAATGAATATTACTGAACCTGGATTATTTTATGGTTCGCGAACTGACGAAAAAAGCGAAATTGTGTGCAAATTTAGAACATACTCACTAGAGCGTCCTGAACCATCACCACCGCAATCACAATCACAATCGCAATCGCAATTACAACCACTTGACGTACAATCTTTTGAAATAACACCAAGTCCCATTAAAGTGCATATTCCGATACCTGTTAAACCTGCGCCAACACCAAACGAATTGCTTGGTGCCAAAATACATGACAATTACGAACAAGAATTGACTATTTATCCCACTATCTATCTTCCGCCTAGAAAGTCTGCACGAGAAACATTACCAGAGCAAGTAGCTAATTTTGATAGACGAAAACTACGCAAAGCGCCCATCAGACCACCACATGAAACATTTAACATACGACACAAAGCAATGCCTAATGCACATTCATTTTAATCAACTGCCACAAAAACATATAATGGAAACAGTATTATCTGACACCCAAAAATTATTCCTGGAAACAAATAAATGCAAAATACCACTATTTCAAATTGGCCCGTCTGAATGTGATGGATTGATTGTACGTGTATATGATGGCGATACAGTACATGCGGTAGTATCTGGTTATAATCCAATATCTGGCGAACCGCAGTTACATAAATTCCGTATTAGGCTGATGCATTATAATGCAGCCGAGATAAAAGGCGCGTCGATCGAGGAAAAGTTTAAAGCGCAAGAGGCAAAAAAATACCTTTCCGACCTTTGTCTCGGAAAAATAGTTAAATTGCGATTTGGTAAAATGGATTTATATGGCAGACCTTTAACTGAAATGTATCTTTACCCCGATAATCAAGCAGTGCACACGTTAATGATTACTGGCGGTTATGGTAAACCATATGAAGGTTCAGGCGCTAAAGATTGGTAATATATCAGGATAAACTTCGGATATCCAATTATCTGGATACGCTTTTTTTGCCCGTTTTGACAGCCATTCGGATTTGCACATTGCCGACCTAAACGGCGGATAATTTATAAACATTTTAATAAATGCTATTGTCCGCCATTTTCTCGGAACATCGCAAAACTCTTTAGATATCCATTTACGCATTATAATTTCATACAACCAGCACCATTCAGCACTCGCAGCTTTGATTACTTCTATTATATTGCCCGCGTAATAAATTTTATTACAAGTAACCCACTCAAATAAACTGTCTAATATTCTGCAGTAGTCTAAATCTTCTTCGTCAATTACTATTTGCGCAAGTTCGTTTACGTGATCAAGTTTCAACATATGCAATACTCGCGACTTTAACGCCTTTTGTATGCAACATATTTCCAGCACTTGACCGCTTGCGTATGAGTGAAATTCGCCACAACCGGCAAAATATACATAATTTCCCTTATTGGAGATTATTTGTTTAAACATTTTATAGATTATAAAGCCTAATCAATTTTAATCAGTCGCTGCTACTTGATGTCTTAGATGATCTCATTACATGAAATATGTTGCCACTGTTTTCGTGTAATATAACGCTGTATTGCGAGTACATGTCTAACGCTTTTTTATATCTTGGGTCAACCGCTGTTTTCGGGTCAAATGGAAAATGAGCATGATCTACGTGGCGCTTTTTTGCCATTTTAGTGATTTTCCGGAATTCTTCTTCATTTATCCTGTCAAATATTCCAATATGCAGTAAATTCCGTAGTCCGCGTCTCGTTGTAACTAATGTTAAAATTTGTACAAGCAAACATACTTTGTCGGTCCCATCAACATCACTTATCGTGGAATATAATTTGTCTACAAACTCCGTATTTCCCGATGCCAGATATCTTTCCCATATCAGCGCTTCAAGAGCACAATCTGCGCAATTATCGAAATATATGTTTTTGCACGTATGTTTGTTTTGGAAATATTGATAACCTCTGGCGATTTTGTTGTACCAATTATGCTTGATTTCGTAGTACGCTTTATTATATTCCACAAGTTTGCCTAAGTCTTCGCGAACTATAAATAACCTGGTTTCTGTGCTACTTTGCCCGTGCCATACTTGCATGTAAATCTTACCGGGATAATACACCAATTTATTACTTAGCGCATTTTTCACAAAGTCCACTCTCATATTATCTACTATTTTCTCGTCACACCCATCTAATACTTTCTCACCCAACGACGCAAGGTAATCATCTTTAAATAGTTTGTCGTCACAGGTCTCGCGAAACTTATCCAAATCTTCATAAAACGGATGACGGAATTTAACAAGCGACGCGAATGGTTTCATTATATAAATCCAGTTATATTGCTGCGATAGATTCCATGTTATATCAACGGTATCTGGCATTATGCTGCCAATGCCAGTAACTGACCCACTAGACAAATTTGTACGAATATCACTGATAAATGCAATATCATACGCAAATATGTCGCGCAACGCACTGGCCAATAATTGCGTAAAGTACCCGTTAATGACGTAAATTTGATTGCTCGCGCAATCTCCGACGTTGTTAGCGCTAATACTGCGCTCGATTTTGGTGTCGCGAACCACACGAAGTTGCTCGCAAATTTCGCGCAAATTGCCCCAGTTTTCACATTTAATAAAAGTAGCTTTTGCGTCATAAATATGAAACGGATTGGGATCTACAAGCAGAAACTTTACCTCTGGGAATAGCCTGCCCAACAACCCCATCTTATATGACGGCGCGGCACCGGCGTACACACACAAAAACTCGCGACCGCTGTTTCCGATCTCATTTCTGCAATTAACCAAAAACTCTATTTCACTTAGTCCCAATTTTCGCTGTCCGAGATGTACTCCAGCTCTATAATCGCCGGTATTGGGTATAAACACCAATTCGCCTGGTATATCGTCAATTGTTTCACATGGCACATAGCCACCAGGCGGCGTATTGCCAATCGCCATCTTTATTAACTTTAAATCATCCGTATGCTCAAATCCGCCACTATAACCAGTATCATGTTTTGCCAGATATGATAATGCTCGCGATGTATTTCTCGTTATTCCCAATTCGTTAAACCATTTACTAACTGAGTCTACATCCTGTTTTCCGCGTCTTACTGCTGTCACACTTTTTGACGGATGCACATCATACTCGCGTACTGCATGTTCGTATATATCTGGTATTCCGTCATATTTTCCAGTAACCGCTATATCTCGGCATTTTTTCCATGACCAGCCGTTATATCTATCAGTGTAATCACCCCCAAGTAGCGCACAAAACCATCTAAACTGCGATTCATTTGTAAATCCCAATACTTCCAATACTCGCTCTAACCGTATAAGTGACGCGTTTTTAAACATCTTTGCACCGCTAATACAGCCACGCACTACTATATCAGCACCAAATACAAGCGAGTCTAAATCTTCTGTAATTACGCAATATGCCATTCCGCTAGATACTAACTCCGCACACGCTGCTTCTGCTTCACCATTTGCGAGCATATATTGCAGTCCGAGCATATCAAGCAGTTTAATACATTCCGGGAATACTTGGCTAGACTTCCACAACCGGCCGATTTTGGCTATTTTTCGCGATTCAATTGTGTCGGATTTAAGGTCTGGTGGTTTCCCGTCAAACACAAATATTGGCGTAATATCACTAACTAGCCATGCATACGCAAAGTTCGCGAGCGCTTGTAAGTGGTTAACTTGCGACGCGCCAGCAAATTTTTGTCCGACAGATGCCCACTTATAAATATATATGCTGATATCAATCGCGACTGTTTTGCCGGCCAATGTCACGGGTGTTTCTATTACGTGCGGGTAATGTGTTTTCAATATTTTTATCAGTTCTGGTACGCCCATTTGTTATACAACTTAGTCTAATAATCCCAAATCAACTGGAACAAACCCATCCATAACACTCATCATATCCATTTGTATGCTATTTAGCAATGGTTGCAATCGGTCTTGTTTTAGTTTTAATCCCTTGCAAATCATGTACTGAGGATAAGTGGTGTTTATTTTTGCGCATTCTTCTACATTTGGCACAGTTTTATCTTCTGCATTTGTCCATTTACCCGGTATTACGTTGTACCCACTACGAGTTATGTATATGCCATTTTGCCCAGTATATTGTAAAATATTGTGTTTGTAGCCATCATATATACAGTGTTTTATGCGTTTTATCCACTCAACAAACATATCCTCAGTAAGCTCCCATGTCCACTGTGGCCTCCCTACGTCAAATCCGGCAATTATAAACTGTTCAATTAATTCGTCTCGCATCTGTGTAAATGATATAACTTTGTCTAGTTTCACGTTTACGCTTTCACACCACTCACGAAATTTATTCATGTCACCGGGTAAAGAGTGGCTAACTTTGCACATTGCGTTATAAAAAAATAAGCCATCTATAAACTGACAGCCGGTCAACGCGCGAACTTGTATCGACGAAAGTTGCGGATCAAACCAGTCCGGCAACGCATATTTGTACACCTCGCGCCATTTTATATGTATCGGATTCATTATATTTTCTGTCGGCATTGCCATATCATTCATACCGCCAGTTATCCAAATTGCAATTGTAACCATATCGACAATAGGTACATTCCAACAATATCCCGCGATTATCATTCGCACCGATTCTATGGGTATTTTTGCTGTTATCATATTAATCAAACTGCCAATTAGTGTCGGCCCAAATCTGCCTATTTCGCCCGGTTCCAGTTTGCCAATTTTGCGAGCATATTCTAATTTGTCTGGATACCATTTACTACCTATTTGCGTCACGAGACCAAGTAAATGTAGTTTCTCAATAGCATCCCACGTAGAATCTGCGCATGGCGGGTTGACCATATCAAGCTCTTCATACTTAAATAATGGATCGCGATCACCGAGAATATATTTTGTACGTATCTGATCTTCGATAAGTATGTTTAGCGGTTGTGTTGCATCGCTCAATAATATACTTGGTAATTGTTGTTCTGGTACTCTGTCAAATATCCATTTAGGATATATGGGATAAAACTCTCCTGGCTTTTTTCGCCCAATTCGCCCGATTCGTTGTGTGATTCTGCTTCGCGGCGCCGCTTTTGTTAACAGTGCGGATATACCAACATGCGGATTATACTCAGTACCACGATCAAATCCCACGTCTATCACGTATTTCAGGGCGTCCAATGTGAGTCCTGTTTCTGCGACTGCTGTACTGCAAATAACTCGCCGATTTGGCCTGTAATCCACGCCTTTTATTGTGACAGTTTGATCATGTGTCGCGATAAACATCATTTTCTTGTAATCGTCGTTTTCTGTTTTAACTGCATTACTTTCGACATACATTAACGAGAATACGGGAATCTGTTCAGCGACTAATTTATCTAAACACTTTCCTAGTTCGATCGCGAGCTCCTTGTACTCTAGTTGACCAGGTAAAAATATTAATACATCAGCACAATCAACATCATCATCCACATTCTCTCGACATATCTTCATTATCACGTCACCAACACTGCGAATCCAGTTACCGCTTGTATAATCACCATTCCAATCCCAGTGTAATTTTCGCGGCTGGGACGCACCTACGCAATGTATAAAATTGGTGTCATGTGATACCCCGTAATAACGCAGCAAAATATGCGGATCAAACGTCGCGCTCATTAACACTACAAACGGGCACGCCGGATTTTTTGATTGTCGTTGTAACAACCCCTTTAACAGGTAACACACAATATCTACGTCTACGCTCCGCTCATGAGTTTCGTCAATCATAATCATTCTGTATGTTTTCATTATTTCGTCATCGGAAAGTGTTTTAAGTTGCGCCATCAAGACGCCTACTGTTGCAGACAATAATCCAGGTTTCGTAAGATTAAGCTTATTTGACCCGGTAGACCATCCCATCCGTTCTCCTAACGGCAACTTGACCGAGTTATATATTTGCATTTCCAATACGTTTGTAATCGCGGTTAATACACGTGGCTGGGTACATATTATACCTGGCGCTTTTGGGTTGTCATTACCCAATACAAATTTAATTGTCAATACAGGCGGTAGTGCCGTTGACTTGCCGCTAGCAGTTTCTGACAATAATATGAGTAATCGGTTTTCTGTGCCGGTTTGACTCAGGCGAGTCGTAAACCAATTGCTGATATAATCGACCGGAAGCCACTGATCTAGTTCGCGCTGATCCGCTTCTCCTTTATATGATTTAAGTGAGCCTTTAACAAGTAAAGTTGGCATCTTATATATACAATTTAAGCGCGTAAACCGCCAATAGATATAAACTATGTTGTTTGAAGTCGATATAATCATAGCAAAGGGTATATCAAACCAGTTTTCGCACGCTGGGCAGTTGCCATGGAAATCGCCAGACGACATGAAATACTTTCGCGAAACCGTGCAAAATCGGTTAGTGTTTATGGGTTATAGAACATGGATATCGTTGCCAAATAAACGTATAAGCAATTGTACAAACGTAATAATATATAATAATATTCCAATACCGATTGAGCGTGACGGTATATATTTTGTGCCAAATTTATACGACGGATTAGTTTATACTAAACACATATCTTCGCTACCGCCCATAGTAATTGGTGGTATAAACACACTTAGAAATTTGCTTAATCCATGGATTACTGTTCGCGAATTTCACCTCAGTCATATTAATTACGATAAACATAGCGATACAGTTATATCTGATGATTTGATTTACTGGCTATCACATAAGACAAAAAAATTAATATTAGCTGGTCCATTTACTTGCGAGTAAGCCGCGTCACAACCATATAAGTGATAGGATATTTATGCTCTGCTTAACTCATATTCTAACATTTTTAATTGTCCGTCGTCTAAGTAATTTACCAAACCACTTTCATATATTTCTGATGCTTTTTCATCGAACCAATAATTTATTCCGCTGTGAAATAAATCGTGTTGCAGGTATTCGGGATTACTAACATACATATGAAACGGTAAGGCTAGCATATGTACGAATTCATAAACACGCTTATCATCAACAGACCAGTTTGTGTATCTCTTAATCAGTTCATGTACAATACCGTCAATTTCACTGCCGTCGTATGGCATGATTCGCACATCCATTATATCTTCGACAAAGAATATATCCAAGTTACCAAATAATCCAATATGTAAACACCACCAATAAAATTTGGGCATTTCTACGCATAATTCCACTATATCACTATCATCTACATCAAGTATCGTGGAATAATCGTTTAATCGTTGATATCTTTTGTGCTTATACTCATTATGTTTATTTTTAGCCATATGAGCCAATATTAGTCTGCGTATATCTCTATCGATTTTACAATTACGGTCAAATTGCCTAATCATTTCTTTTACTCGTAATAACGACCCACAGCGACGGTGATTGCATCTAGGATTTAACATGCATTTCCACTTCATATTAAAAGGTTTCGCTATCGGCTGATATATATTTAATGTTTTGCATGTCATGGCCAATAATCTTGCGACAGCAAAATCATTAGCGACAACAACATTTAACACATCAGACAACTCGCCAAATCTTTCGATTATATGGGATTGCATATTATAATTGTTAAGCAAGACTTAACATTCAATTTTAAACGTATGCGCTAGGTGTTGGTGCAATTGCCCAATTAAATAATGGCTGAAATTCTCGCGAGCCATTATACGTTCGTTTTTTTCCGCCTTCTATCATCACGATAGTTGGAAATCCATTTATCTCTGCAACTTTGTTTTTGTCCGCGTCGATTTCCTCGAATACTATTTTGTCGCCGTCTTTACTACGCTTAACACTGTCTCTTACGTTTTTCCAGGTAGGCCATAAATCTTTGCAATAACCGCACCAAGGAGCATAATATAAAATTATCTTACGAGTACCTTCATCATATCCGGCGGTGAATTTCTCATGGCTGTCCCGCATAAATTGGAACAATATCATCAATGCAAACAGAAACAATATAAACTTGGTAATTTTCATATTTATACTACTTCTGTTTCTTTATTATTTTCGATAATTTCAGACCCGTCAAGTTGATATAATTCGCAGTCATACCCATAAGCGCCCGGCCTAGCCTCGCCGATTTTGTATGATTTTGGCAAGTTGTACCTGTCGCCTTTGCCGATTGCATTCATTACTCGGTTAATGCCAATACGTGTCGCGAGAGAGATATTTTTATATCCGTAAACATTGACGCACGGCAAAAACGATTGATACAGCGGGTTATCGAAATCATTAAACCCATCTGTAAACACGGTCAACGATAACTGTGTAATCATGTTATAAAGCGACGAATAATACCCTAGCCAATTTTTGCGATTTTCGAGCTGTCCAAACATATGTGAATCAGTGAAATATATGGCTAAAAACATGCGCAACAGGTAATGTATGTTAGTGTATCTTATGCTGCGTTCGCCAATTCTGTACGAATTTATCGATATAAGCGTATCACCAATTATGACTTCATGCCCGTCGCTGGCCAATTTACCCCAAGAAGGCAAAATAGTGCCAAATTCTCTGTATTTTACCGTGTAGCCATCTGTATTAGCAGTTTTATTTACGTACACAATGACAGGTTTGGCAAGCGGCACCAACACGTCAGCAGCCGAAAACCCGTGCAAATCGGCTACTTTAAGGTAGTTATTGTAGATAATTTCGTACGCTAACATACCTGTAATTGGCAACTTTCCGCTTATATTTTCTAACACATCATCTATCCTAGTAGCCCCACAATCTTTTGTTTTTGGCCCTTTTATCGGGTAAAATGTGTTGATAAGATTTAGCCGTTTCATATCTTTTTTCCATCTATGGAATATTGCCTCGCGAGGGGCGTCCATGTAAGGAAACGAGAACGGATTATGTAAGTCAATTCTTTGGAAATCTGGATGTACAAATTTAATTCCATCAGTTGATAATGTTTTAATACATTTGAATTGCGTTTCTGGTACATAAGATATATCTGCGATCCAGTTGTAATTTCCGACATCAACGCGCATAGTCGTAACATGCGTGGCAAAAAGACATCTTGCTTCTTCAAACCCATTATCTCTAAGCAAATCTACTAAATCATATGCGTGATTAACATTATCAGGCGAATAAAAATCTATATCTGCGAATCTCATCTCGTCGTCATATAATTTTGAGCCAGCTTCTCTAAGCGCCATATCCATGGCAGTACCTCCATAAATTACGCAGCCGGTGTTCGCGACAAATTTGAGCACTAATTCGATTGCAAAAGAAAGCGTTTTATACATCGGGTTATGCCGCATAGCAATTCCCTCGAAATGTTTGCAATTTAAATTTGAATAGTCTGTCATCCCCTATATAATATATACATGTGGAATCAAAATGTATTAGATAAACTAGCTCACATCAATGACGCGGTTCCATCTGTTACCGATGATTATATATGTTGCAATAAGCCGATGTATATGACTTCGGACTCTGAGTATGTTTGTTCTGAATGTGGCTTAGTGAGAGAAGCTGAAGACCGTGATTGCCATGAAATAAGTTCTGTCGTATGGTTCAATACTGGCAGTAATGGTAAAAAACGATTAAATGTCAATTCGGTCAGGGACTCTCAATACTTTGCAGTATTGCGCGATATGAAAAAAATATTGCAGTCACATGATGTGCAAATACCCGAATCTATTCTCATTGAAACTGCACAATATTACAACATAATTTATCAACACGCAGCACGTAATGGCGATATCATTAATCGTGGTGATAAACGAGATGATGTAATAGCAGTTTTACTTTATTATACCTGTTTCTCCAATAATTACACTATTCGCAAAATAAAAATCGCAGAAATAATGGGCCTTCGTAGCAAAGGTTTTTCTGTTGCTGATAACATTGTCAGGAAATACATTCGCGAAAAAGTAGTAAATATTAAAATCGATATCGATATTGTGACTGGGTTTGCAAAGCGCTACCTTAAAAACCTTGACATATATACGCCTGATCGCGAAAGTTTCGTATGTGAATGTGTTAATACCGCAATTGAGCATTTCATATCTCCGGCAAAACAAGTTATTACAAAAGTAACTGGCGCAATTTGGGCGCTAATTGTCGGGCAAAATCTGCAAATTTCGCCAGCTGAAATAGAGGCGCTATGTGACGACGTAAAATTCGCGACATTCAAATCGTTTCACAAAGATATGTTGTCATTTCCCAGCAAATTTGGCCCGATATTCGCGAAATATGGCGTCGCATATTATTAATTGCCAATATTGATTTTTTGACAAAATATAGTATGTTTAAATAATGGATTGCATAGTTGGACCGCCAATTCAAGCAAGTGATTCACCCACAACCTCATCGGCATTAGATCCGTATACCATGAAAGAAGCAATTAAATACGTTTGCGAAATATATAAACGAGACTTTGATCAGTTAAAAATTGTATTCCCATTACACCCAGTCGACGGGTCAGAAGTATTATTTGTCGATGCCGCCCATGAAGACCAATTTCTCGTATCGTTTAGAATGCGCTTATTAAACGAGTTTGTGTTGTCACCAGAAACCGATAGTATGTTTGTTAAAATCTGTCTTTCGAATCCGACTTATAAACACTCATCAATAGTATGTAGTGCAAAATTACCGTAAATGTATAACAAGATGAACAATTCGGGTCTCACAATTGCTGGCAGATTTACGGTAAATACTGCTGTTATTTTATGTGTTATTTTTGTCGTAATGGCAGTATATCAATATTACGAAAAGCCTGACAGATATGTTAGTTACGCATTCGCAACCAGCATTATTACAGTGTTTGTATACGCGTCATTTGCAATGGGTATTGGGTTATTATCTGCTTTAATCGGATTATAAATATTGGCACGCATCATATGGTATACATTAATGGAAAATAAAACACAACCCCTACCATGGAAAATAAGATTTGCGAACAATAGTGGTATCGCGATTATCGCATTAATGATACTCATCGCAGTTTACGCAATACTATCACTTAAACGACATAACGCGAGACCGCTCGGAATGATTATGGTATATAGTTTTCCAATATTCCTAGTCGGTCTTATAATAGGCATAATAACCGCGACTATCGAGTAATATATTTTTTAAATATTTTTATTTTTTCTCAGCAAGTGTATAAACGATATGAATTCAGGCGGCGAAAAAAAGTCATTTGGCGATAGATTTCCCAAAAATTATGGGTATTCATTTTTATTGTGTATTTGCATTATAATTGCTTATGCGATATATAATTATTTAGCAGCAGATAACACGACTGAGGCTACGATGGCAGGAATCGGAGGTTTTGCACTAATATTTCTTGGTCCATTTATAGCAGGATTTTCAGCATTACCGATAGCAGGAATTGTGACTGCTATCGGATATTAAACGGTGATTACGCTGATTATGAGATTCTCTTTTTTTCTAATATAATGAAAACTATTAAATTTGTAAGCGGTGCCGACAACGGATCTGCTCGTATTCAATCTATTACAAGTGACAAGCAATATCAATTATCGACAATAAAAGCTGGTAGTGGCGCGTTCTCACAAGTAAACAAATTATCGGATAATCGGTTAGTTATTAAAATTTGCAATGATAACCCACATAAATATCATATCATTCGTAACGAGTTTAACATTTACACACTTCTCGCGACATCGCAACACGAGAATCTATCAGAAATGATAGATTTTGCAATCATATATTGTAATAATGCTATTCACCATTGTTTTATATTTCCCGATTATGGCAATAGTGCACATGACCTCATCGAAGAATATAACGGTACACATTCTGTTATGCCACATTCGCATGCATTGGCTATATCTAAAGGTCTCGCGAGGGCTGTAGCACATTTACACTCGTTAGACATAATACATACCGATATAACACCACGAAACATATTGTTGGGTTGTAGTACAACAGATTTTGGCGTGGATTCAGTTGTAAAACTCGCAGATTTTGGATCCGCTTGTATTGAAGGTTATCCAGTTACGTCTGCCGCTGGCACATACGAGTATTGCTCGCCAGAGATATTTAAGTATGAATCTGGTGAATCGTTGCCATACACGCGTAAAACTGACATTTGGTCGGCAGGTGCCACAATATTCGAATTGTATACTGGGATGTACATGTTTGATTTGTTTGGTTTGTGCAAAACAGCATATAAGTGGATACCAGAACATATTTATCGAGGTAAAGATGGAAAAGAATCATCTGTAGATACAAATTCATCTGTTGCTTCTGAAACATATTCGTCAAGTAGTTGTGATTCTGGCATATTTCCTGATGACGAAGAATACTTTAAATACATGTACGAGCTTTCAAAGTCGCGAAAAAAATATAAGCTGTTTATGTCTCAATTTCCGTCAGTACCAGCAAATATATCAAAAACAATATGTATGTGCGTAAAATATGATCCGCAATACAGAATAAGTGCCGCGCAATTATGCGAATATTTAAAGTAATGGTATTGTGAGTATATCTGCAACACCATTGGCAATTTTGGCTGTTTTTGGCGAGCTGCATAAGCGGATGCCGACTTCTGTGCCGGTCGTGATGTCGCGAATTTCCAGTCGTATTGAGCCTGTCTTTGGCGATTGTACTGGCGATAAGTGTAATACTTTGCGTTCTCCGAGCATTTGGATGTTGCCTTCTAACTTTTCAACACCATGTGCGCTTGCAAATGCCCGTATGGCGTGTTTATGTGATTTCGCGAGTTCTACATATTCGTTTTTTTTGTCAACGCGTTCAGAGCATAATTTACGGTGGGCTGGCCATGCTTTTACCTGACACTCGCGACTACAATATCCGCTGGTTTTACACTTTTGGCAATAACCTACGAGTTTTGCCTGTAAACAATAAGAACAAAGTGCTGACATTCGTTTATACAATTTTGTCAGGCAGCCTTAATACGAAAAAAAAGATTTACATAACAAGTACAAATGATGTGCCCAGACTATTGAGTGCTCCCTGATTAATATGGACACGACTGCTATGCAAATTCATACGCAACACGTAGGCAAATATAATGTTGCGCAGATACTCGCTAATAATCCAAAGAATGCGTATATGGCGACCTTAAAAAAGTATGCTTGCCAGACATAAAGCTAAAACGCTCGCGACATATTCACATCCCTTATATATCTTATTTTGCGATCTCTAAATCGATAATACATTGTCGCGATATAATTTGGCATATGTGATCTTTTCCCCACTTTCATCGATACCGGTAATAGTTAGTTTGCCGTTTAATAAATTGTATTGCAACTTAACATGTTTTTGCCACGGACATTCAGATTCATCGCATTTAACCTTGAAACTGCCGCTAATTTTATAATGCGATGTTTGTATTAACGGACCTGTAATGTATAAATAATCATTAAATTTATCGTCTATAAGCAGGTGGCATTTATATTTAGTCCCGGTAATTCCGCGACTAGGATCGCCAATATATAACATCATCATTTTAATTTTGGACTTTTTCGTAAATTCGGAATCAGGGTCATTTACGTACATGCCCGTGAGACATACTTTTATACTAGCTAAAAAATAAATAACAAAACAACATATAATGACTATTATTGGTACAATATATTTAATCATTGCAATATACATTATCTTGTAAAAAGTTAAATCATGGTAATTATGCTGTGGTAAAGTCAACTACCTCTTCTTCGTCATCTTCTTCAGCCAGAGCGTTTTCTAAACCGTCAACTGTAGTGAGATTAGTATTTTCAACAAATTCAGTTACTTGAATATCAACATCACTCTTACTTACAATATCTGTGGTTGTTGTGTTATTTGCAAGTTTCTGAGCTTTTTTCTCTTCCATTTGTTTTTTTCTAATTGCTAATTCCCTATCACGATTATCAATTTCACCATTCACATATGCGATCATTTCTTCGATATTCTTTGGGTCTAAACCAACAGTCTGACAATAATTTATCAAATCACTTAGTAAGATAGTAGCAACTTTATTTGTCAGTGGCGCAAGATATGATGCTATGCTAACCATACAGTCAACAAATAATGTTAACAAATCTTCTTGTTCTTTAACATCTCCGCTAAGACTACTGAGTATATTAGATCTAAGCTTCGTTGCAGCACTTTTCAAAGTTGGGAAGTGCTCCAGCTTAAATGTAATTTTACTTGCGTAAATTATGTTTAATGCCGATGCGGTCCAACCGTTACCACCCTCTGTCAATTCAGAGAGATCACTAGCGTTATTCAAAGTTTCAATAAAGCAACTAATCAATTTGTTTAAGAACACTTTTAGACCATAATCAAACGAAAATCTGCGCTTACCTTCTCTGACTGCGTATGAGTGAAACATGATGATCTCACCATTTTTATTTTCTTTCATGTATTTTGTCTGATAGCCGTCATTTTCAATATCGTCTAATTTTGCCAATACCATGTCATAAATAAGGTTATGAAGTTGATCATCAACTTTAGTTTCTACAACAGCTTTTTTAGGTGTCTTATGTGATAATACAGTAATTTTTTTCACAGTTTTTACGTTGCGAGTAGCACGAACAGATCTAGGTGTATTCTTGCTCATGTTTGGGTAATTACTTTAATATTTGATAAGATTAAGATAGGATTCAATTTTGGAGACCGCTGTAAATTTTATATAGAGATGGACCAGCAACTTACAAAAGATGATATCGACAACCTCGGCAAGACCATGTTTGCAAAGGTTGTATTGACGTTTGCACATCACGTATTAACACAGTTTGACGCATACTTAAAGACACTTGATAAAAGCGAGCAATTACAATCTCTCGCGAAACTTATAAACGTGTCGTTTGAAGATATTCCACAGTCAGCCGGCGCGATGCCAATATTTGGCGAAAATTACTACACATGCATCGGGTTTAACAACGTATCTCCGCCAAAACCTGATTTTGTTGATGTAGAACTTGAAAAATATAACCTATGTATGGAAAATTTACGAAAGTTAACCACGCACTATTGGGCCGAATATTATGAAAACTCACCAACTTTAAAGATTATCTCTGGTATGTTTCCTGATATTGGCATAGATTCGTTAAAGGAATATGACGGAGTATTAAAATTCCACCCAGACCAATCGCATGGGATTGTCGCATATACGTATCAGAAAACGCAATCTAATGAGTAGATATCCAAATTTGAAGCTACTATATTATCATTGTATAGGATCATGAACAGGATAACCAATTGGTATGGAACGTTACATGGTATACATGGTTTATATAACGCATATACAAGTATAAACGAATTGGCTGGCTTATATGTAATCCGTGATGAACGCACGTCGCGATACGCCGCATGCAGTATAGACACATTATCAGAAATATTGCAAATAAATGGATTATCGTTACATGAGGTGATTATATCTCGCGAGCAAAAAATGAGATATGATATTGATGCAGATTTAGACAAAATTGGTAAAATCCGCAAAAAATATGGGGATATTTATACCGATAAGGAAATTTATGATATGGCACTTGAAGATATTATTATTGCAATCAAACAAACATTTAACACATACTTATACGTTGATTTACGCGACGAGGATATTGTCATATGCGATTCAAGTGATGAAACCGTTAAGTTTTCGTCACATATAATTATCACAAATTATCACTTTTCAAAAGAACATGAGTGTGAAAAGCTATTTAAAAAAACAATATTAAATGTCTCTGAAACGTATATACCGCTGTTAGATGGTAAAATATATTCCAATAATCATAATTTACGGCTTGTAAATTCGGTAAAAGGCAATCGTGTAAAGCGAATAGTATCTGATCACACAAACCTTGAGTCAATTTGCTCTTATATTGACAGCGAATATTCCACTTTATTAGAGATAAAATCCGCGCCAAAAGCGCAAATAACCTCAAATAAGTTGCCAAATCCGATATTGGAGAGTATATTACAATTAGCAAATACAAACATTCCAAATGTCATGTGCAATTTTGTCTTGACTAAAGTGAATGAACCATTTATACAATTTGTGAGAGTGGCGCAATCATATTGCGAATTTTGCGATACGCATTCACATACAAACAAATCATTATTCTTGCAATATAGTGTAAGTGGCGAAGATCTTGATATAAAATATGGATGTTGGGGCGCAAAAGACACAAGTAAATATATAGGCACAATAACTGGTGGCGCTGTCGTGGCAGGGTTATCTGGAGCAGGTTCACGTGGTTATTTATCTGTTGGTTTAACAGATAAAAATGTCGCGACATCATACTCCTCATATGCCCATTACGAGCTAACACAAACGTTAAAGAGGGTATATAAATCTGGCGAAAAAGATTTATTGCAGTTAAATGCGTCTATTGACAATACTTACGATGAAACGTATTTGCGCGATATTGAGCATGACGAAGTTGTCATGATTAGGGCAGGAATGGGTATAGGTAAAACAAACGGCCTACGAAAACATTTAACCGAGTACTATCCCGAGAATGAATTTACATCGCATCGAATAGTTATGGTAACGTTTAGGCAAACACTTGCACGCAGCTATAAGCAGAATTTTGAGGAGTTTACCGTATATCTGGATTCGCGAGATAAAATGATATCGGATGATAAGTTGATTATACAATTCGAATCATTACATAGGCTCGCAATTTTCTCAGAGCCGCCAGACCTAGTTGTACTTGACGAATCTGAGTCAATTATCGAACAGTTAAGTTCTGGCCTGTCTGGCGAAAAACTAATAGAAAATTTCGCAAAGTTTGAATATCTTATAAAGCATTCAAAGCGGCTAATATGCATGGATGCGAATATTGGCAATAGGTCGTTTGCGTTATTAAAGTATATTCGCTCTGCATCTCCTGAAAATATCTGCGCATACACGTTGCACTGGAATATGTGCAAAAAACAAGTAAATAAAATATACAACATATCTGTCGATATTGGCTCGTGGCTGTCGCGAATGCGTAATTTCCTGAACCAAGACAAACGAATAGTAATTGCCACAAACATATTAACCGATGCAAATACTATTTACAAAATGTTATCAACAGAATTTCCTGACAAGCAAATTAAAATTTACTCTAGTGAAACAAGCGCGTCTGTAAAGTCACGCCATTTTGAAGATGTTAATTGTTATTGGGCTATGCTTGATATACTAATTTACACACCAACTGTATCCGCTGGCGTATCTTTTACAGAGCACCATTTTGACTATATGTTTGCGTATTTCAGTGACCAGTCTTGTAATGTAGAAAATTGCATACAAATGTTAGGGCGGGTACGAAATATCGCAGAAGAGTATTATATATGCGTGTCATCAAGTTATAAGCGCAAAACAGTAGATAGGGAAGCACTAATCGAATCCATTACAGCGTCACGTAATTCCCTCATGGACAATTACAACGTGTACGGTATTCGTGTTCAATATGCTCGTGACGGTAATCGGTATGTATATACATCCCCATACTTTTACCTGCACATAGAAAATATAGTTAATAACAACCTGTCACAAAACAATTTTCTAGGCCGTTTAACACATTATATTAAAGATTCTGGCGGAACACTTATTCCATTTATTGTTGAAAATTGCGATGAAGCGGTCGCGAAATTTGACATGCACTCAAACGAGGTAATGAACAAACTAATAGAAGATATTGTAAATGCAAATGATATACAACAAAGTGAAGCAGATAATATACAACAAATAATTCGTAATGGCGGTGAAAACATTGATTTACCGGATGAACATCAAGAGGCTGACCATGAGAATTTGCTAATATTATTAAAACGATATAATTTCAGAAAATCATATCGATACAACGGGCCAATAAACGAAAAAATGGTGAGGACGTATTGGCCAGAATCTAAGCGACGTGTCTTTGCAAATCTTTCGAAAATATATCCTAATCCAAGCGTTAAAATACCTCAACTAAGACAATATGAGAAAACGTTATTTACAGAAGCACAAGCGTTAAACAACCGGCGATACGAACCAGCAGACATTCAGCGTAACTATGAATCTATGCTGCATACGAAATTATTTGCAATAAGTAAGTTATTTAATATTGATATGGATAATCGATATCCGACAGATATTTCTATGCACGAAATTGACCAAAATCTCGTAAATTATATCTCACAAGGCGATACACTATCAAATCATATAAAACAGTTATACGAAGAATTAAACATGCGTCTTGGCAAATTACCTAGTGCCGATGACGACGAATATAGACATGTTTGCCTGGAACATCTGGCAAATTTGCTAAAAAAATATTACAACATATCATATAGCCGAAATAACAACTTGTTTAAGTTTAAACACAGTAAATATTTTGCATTAAAAGATGGTGATTATAAGCCAAATATACTCGCGACATAATTACCAGTCACTGATAAATGTTAAGTGTTTATTTTTTTCCGTGTCAATTTCGCCCGATAATGGCATTTGTTGCGAATATGTAGTTGGTTTAACTTCAAAGAAATCGGCACGTTTTATTAGCCCAAGTTGTAACATAAAGTCATACGGAGTTACCA
>Ga0255176_1000295_pt1 | contig 26060 bp, 14 predicted proteins | sample Atl_Atlam_RepA_8_2_FD_183622 | JGI IMG/M metagenome (GOLD analysis project Ga0255176, IMG submission 183622) | Freshwater microbial communities from Altamaha River, Georgia, United States - Atl_Atlam_RepA_8d | ecosystem: Environmental > Aquatic > Freshwater > River | place: USA: Georgia... | reverse complement strand
AGCAACCGCTTATTGCCTTTAGCATCAGGCACAACGCAGAGAGAAAATATCCAGACAAGGCGCCCCGGCACCTTGTTGTAGGGCATCATCGCCCGGGTGAAGCCGTCAGGGTCGGTGAAATAGCGGAAGGGAATGCCTTCGGATGGGTCGAAGTCCTTTCCGGGAACCGCCGTGGTGGCCCCGGCCGTCTGAAATAACCCCAGGTGATGCGAGAGCTTGAGCGTGTCGCCCCAAAACCACCGGATCTTTCCCTTGTATTCGATCGCCTGCACCGAATCCTGGCCGGCCACCATGCCCTGGTTTTCCCGCGCGAAATCCGGCACCGGGTAACCCAGCAACAGGCTGTCCCGAAACCGCCCCTCCCCGGTGAGCCGGCAGAGCCGTTCCGCGGGCTGCATCCGTTTCAGTCGGATGGTAGCCACCTTCCCGGCTTGCGGGGTCACCTTTGCCCCCCGGAAGCCGAAACTGTGGGGAGGAATTTCGTAGCCATGGCAGCGGATGCTGAAAAAAATCTCCCGGCCCATCAAATCGGGCTCTGCAATCGCCACGCGCCCCGCGTTGTCGGTGACAAAAACCTGGTTGTTGGTGGTCTCCAGCTCCGCCCCGGGTATCCCTCTCCCGGTCACCGCGTCAATCACACGGATTTCAACTGGATCAACCGACCGTTCAGCCGCCGCACCTGAATTTTGGTAAAACCCGGGCAGGAAAAAGGCGATCCACGCGAAAACAGCCATGGCTTATCCCCGGATTACAGGAAGTATCGATCCACCTGGGCGCCTCGGATTCAACTAGCGCTTTAGGGTTTGCCAGCGTGAAGGACAAATACTGCCCAACCTGCCTTTTTTCTGAAAGACCTAAAAAGTGGCGCCAACCGTGCCAACTTCGAGCTTTTTGCGCTAAAAACAAAGATATAGCCTAATTCCCATGCACAGTGGAATCCCCCGCATGCTTGGCCTGAACCGATTGAGCATCCAGTCCAAACTAGTCTTGCTGCTTTTGGCTGTCAGCCTCGGCTCCATCCTCACCATCGGGTGGATAGGCTACCAATCTGCCAGCCAAGCCTTGAAAGATGCCGCTTACAACCAGTTGCAGGGCGTCCGGGTCGCCAAAACCCAGGCCCTCAAGGGCATGCTCGAGGCCATACGCGATCAGGTGATCCTTTTCTCCGACAGCCAGGCCTGCCTTGCCGGTATGGTGGAACTCCGGGCGGCGTACCGCGAACTCAAGAACTCAGCGAAAGTGGATGCCAACCAGCAACAAGCGCTGTCGGATTTCTACTCGAAAACCTTTCTTCCGAGTCTGGCCAAGGTGGTCGACGGCACTCCCCAACTGGCTCAGTATTTGCCAACCGACCCGGTCGAAACCTACCTTCAGTACCATTACATCGCCGCAAACCCAGCCCCCTATCTGAAGAAGCAGGCTCTCGAATCGGCGCCAGGCGACAAATCGACTTACGGTGCCGCCCATCAGAAGTTCCACAAGCTGTTCTCGCGTGCCGCCACGCTGTTCGGCTTCGAGGATGTGATGCTTATCGATTCAGACTCGCTGGAGGTGATCTACTCCTTTCAGAAATCCACCGATTTTGCCACCAATCTCGAAACCGGCCCCTATTCAAGGACCAACCTCGCATCCGCAATTCGGACCCTGCGCAAGACCCGCGATATCGATGACTTCAAGGCGGTGGACACCGAAAACTACCGGCCCAACCTCGGCGCCCCGATGGGTTTCGTCGCCAGCCCCATCTTCGACGGCAATCGCATGGTCGGCATCCTCGCCCTGCAGTTCCCCATCGACAATTTCAACCGGATCACCACCTGCAACTTCAACTGGAAGGCCGAGGGATTGGGCGACACCGGCGAATGCTATCTCGTCGGCCCCGACATGACCATGCGCACCCGCAGCCGGTTCATGTACACCGACCCGAAGGGTTTTCTGGGAGACTTGCGGAAAAAGGGTGTCTCCAGGGCGGTAATCGAACAGATCGAACGGCAGGGAAATGTCATCAACGCCCTCCCGGTGAAAAGTTCCTCCGCGGAAAAGGCGATGAAGGGCGAGGAGGGAATCGACATCACCACCGACTACCGCGGGGAGGAGGTCCTCAGCTCCTACGGGCATCTGGATCTCAACTCCCTGCGCTGGGGGGTCATTGCCGAGATCGACACGGCGGAGGCCTTCAGGCCGGTGCGTGCCTTCGGCCGCAAGGTGCTCGTCACCGGGGTCGGCCTTGCCCTGCTCACCTCCCTCCTGGCCCTGGTGGCGTCCTATTTCATGGTGAAGCCCCTCCGCAAACTCACAGAGGGCGCCCGTCGCGTCGGCACCGGCGACATGGAGGTGCATGTGAATGTCAAATCCAAGGACGAGTTCGGCGAACTCGCCAAGACCTTCAACCACATGGCGGAAAACCTCAAGCGCAAGAAGGCTGAACTGGAGGAGAAAGGCCGCGAGCACCTGGAACTCCTGCTGAACATCCTGCCGGCCAGCGCAGTCGCCCAAAGGATGGAGGGCGACGCCAAGGCAACCAAGCAGTTCGCCGATGTGAGCGTCATCTTCGCCGAATTCCACGGCCTCGAGGAACTGGACGGAAGCCTGGGGGGCAAAAAGTCGCTTTCCCTTCTGTCCGACCTGGTCGCCACCTGCGATGACGCCGCCGAGAAGACCGGGGTGGAAAAGGTGCGCACCGTGGGGGCCTCCTACCTCGGTGTTTGCGGCCTGTCCATCAGCAGGCCCGATCATTCCGCGCGGGTGGTCCAATTCGCCCGCGAGATGGTCCGCATCACCGAGAATTTCAACCGCGAGAACGGGGCCCGCCTCAAGCTGGCCATCGGCATCAATTCCGGCCCCGTCGTCGGCGGCGTTGTCGGGCGCCAGAAATTCCTCTACGACCTGTGGGGCGACACGGTCACCATCGCCTCCAGGCTGGCAACCGGCCAGGAGAATGTCATCCTTGTGACCCGGCCGGTCCACGACCGCCTGGTCGATCTGCACCAGTTCGGGCCGGCCCGGAACCTGGAAATCCAGGGCAAGGGCACGGTGGAATTCTGGCAGTTGGAAAACACCTGAACCTGCGACATCCCTCAACCTTGATTGTTCGCCCCCGCGCCCAGAAGGGATATCCTCCCGATGCATGAATTCCTCGGCCTGGAAAGCCCCACACTCATCGCGGCCATCGCCTTGGCCGTGGGCTTCCCCCTTTTGCTCCTGGTTCTCAACGAATTGATCAACGCCTGCCAAAGGCGCCGTATCTCCATCACCCCCACTCTGCGGTCGCTGCGCAATCTGGTCCTTCCCAGCCTGGCTTTGGCGATATTTGTCCGGCAGGTGATGGAATTGCCACGCGAGGAGACTTGGGTCCGGTTGGTGGAAAGCGCCTTCTGGGTCTGCCTGCTTATCGCGGTCCTCACATTCCTGAACGATGTGATCTTTGGCGCGGCGGAAAAGGGCAGTTGGCGCGAGAGGGTCCCCACCCTGTTCCGTGACCTGGCCAGGGTGTTGCTGGTGGGCCTCGGCGCGGCGGTCATCTACTCCCAGGTTTGGGATCAGGAGATCACGGGCGCACTCACCGCCCTGGGCATAGGCTCGGTGGTTCTGGGTCTCGCGCTGCAGGAACCCCTGGGCAATATCGTCTCGGGCCTGATGCTGCTATTCGAGAGACCTCTGAACATTGGCGATTGGATCACCGCCGATGGTGTCACCGGCAAGGTCATCGAGATCAACTGGCGCAGCGTCCACATCGAGACGCCCACGCGCGAACTCCGCATCGTCCCGAATGTGTCCCTGTACAAGGACGCCTTCAGCAACTTGTCTCGGCCAACCCCCCTGCGCACCGAGACCTACGAGATCGGCTTCTCCTACGATCACCCGCCAAACAGGGTGAAGGAGGTTCTGCTGGAGGTGCTAAGCACCACCCCCGGGGTACTGGCTGACCCTGCCCCCGGTGTGCGCACCGTCAACTACGCGGACTTCTCAGTCATCTACCGGATGATTTTTTCCGTGTCACGCCAGGAGGATCTTGCAGCCACCCGTGACAGGGTGGTCACCAGGATCTGGTACGCCGCCCGAAGGGCCGGCCTCACCATCCCTTTCCCCATCACCATGGAATACAGCCCGGGCGAGAATCCCTCGGCGCCACAGCCCACTCCGGACGACCTGGTGGGGGCTTTTCCCAGGTACAAGATGGCCCGCGCGACGGTGGCGCCTTCCGCCCCACCGATGGCCGGTGCGGTTGTCCGCGAATTTGCCGCGGGCGAGGTGCTGCAAGGCCCGGGTGTGAAGCAGCAAGGTTTCAATCTCATCTCCAGGGGCTCGGCCCAGCTAACCGCCCCCGATCAGGCAAACCAGCCGGTGCAAATCGCCGTGTTGGGGCCTGGTGAATTCTTCGGCGACCATGGTGTCGGGGCCAACCAGGAACCGGGACTTGTTCTCACGGCGATGACAGACTTGGTGGTGATCTATTTCCCCCAGGAAGAAATCGAGGCCATGCTGGCAAAATCCCCCGCCCTTTCAGCCGAGGTGGGCGAGGCCATAGACACCCGCAGGAGGGCCGCGCAGCAACTGAAAAAGTCGGGGCGAAAATCGGGAAATAGCGGCTTTATTTCCCAGTAATGACCCGAACTGGCTTGAGCCCTGAACAATCCTGAAATTGAACGAATTGGCGGGACTTCATGTCTGTAGCAAGCCAGCCATTTCAAGACGCCCCATTGCATCGGGACTGGATGAGGGACGGGTATTACCGGGTTGCTGCTTCGGTAGCATAAAGCAGTCTCAAGGCGTTGAAGATGACTAGCAACGATGCCCCCATGTCGGCGGCTATAGCTGTCCAAAGCGTTGAATAACCGGCGAAAGTTAGAACCACAAAAGCCGTTTTGACACCCAGAGAAAAAAGGATGTTCTGACGGATCACGGAAATCGTTCGGCGACTGTGGCTGATAAGCCAGGGGAGCCTGCCAAGGTCATCTGACATCAGGGCCACATCCGCCGTCTCGATGGCGGCGTCGGTACCCGCCGCTCCCATGGCGATCCCCAGTGTCGCCCTTGCCAGGGCCGGGGCATCATTCACCCCGTCCCCAACCATCGCCACGCTCCCATAATCCGCCACAAGGTTCTCGACGGCCGTGACCTTTTCCTCCGGCAACAAACCGGCCAGCACAGCATCCACACCCGCCTCATCCCCCACGGCCCGGGCGGTCACCTCGTTGTCCCCGGTTAGCATGACAACCTGTTTCACCCCGAGTGTTTTCAGGTTGCGGATGGCGTCCCTCACCCCGGGGCGCGCGACATCGCTGAGGGCAATCAGCCCGCAGACATGGTCGCCATTACCGATCACCACAACCGATCGTCCCATGGCGGTCATTTCAGCCACCCGCCGGCGCAGATCTTCGGTTTCCTGCCCCCGTTCCGCCATGTACCTGGGGGATCCCACCCAGTACTCTCGTCCACGCCAAAAACCGACGGCCCCTTTTCCAGGCACCGCCCGCAGGCCATCGGCAGGAGTGACCTTCAACCCCTTGGACCGAACATGATCGACCACCGCTTGAGCCAACGGGTGTTCACTCCTGGCCTCCAACCCCGCGGCCCGATCCAGCAATTCGGCCTGGTCATGGCCGTTGAGCGGGACCACCTCCACAACCTCGGGTCTTCCTTCGGTCAAGGTGCCCGTCTTGTCCAGGGCCACCGCCCTGATTGTGGCCGGAATTTCAATGAACTTGCCGCCTTTCACCAGCACGCCATTGCGGGCGGCGGTTGTCAGCGCGGCCACGATGCTTACCGGGGTAGAAATAACCAGGGCGCACGGGCAGGCGATGACCAGAAGTACCAATGCCCGGTACACCCACTCCAACCAATCCCCACCAAGAAACAGGGGCGGGACTGTGGCGACTCCCAAGGCCAGAACCATTGCGACCGGGGTGTAGGTTGCCGCAAACCGGTCCACCCAACGCTCGTGCGCCGCCCGCCGGGAGTGAGATTCCCCGACCATGCGGATAATCCGTGCCAGGGTGGTGTCGCTTGCCGACTTCGTGACGGTCACCTCCAAAACACCCTCACCGTTGATAGTGCCTGCGAAAACGGTATCTCCCGGCTGTTTCGAGGCCGGAACACTTTCACCTGTGATCGGGGCCTGGTTCACATGGCCAAAGCCCTTTCCGACGATTCCGTCGAGGGGAATGCGCTCACCAGGCCGCACCACCAGGGTTGATCCAATTCTCACTTCCTTTGCCGCCACATCCCGCTCGGCGCCTCCGTCCTCCAACAAACGGGCGGTTGGGGGCGCGAGATCGAGGAGAGCCGTCACGGCGCGACGGACCCGCCCGACACTCCAGGCCTCCAGCTCCAAGGAAAAGGCGAAGAGAAAGGCTACCGTTGCGGCCTCGGCCCACTCGCCGATGGCCAAAGCCCCGGCAACGGCAACCACCATCAAAAGGTTCATGTCCGGCCGCAGGGCCCTCAAGGCAACCCACGCTTTCGGCAGTACCAACCAAAGCCCCGCGAGCATTGCCAAGAGGTAACAAGCCTCGGCCGCCAAACCCGGGCTCGCATTCCAGCCGCCGGCATGGTGGAGAAGGGTGCCCGTGATTGTCGCCACGCCGCTGCCGCCGGCAAGGATGGTCCGCCCCCATCTTGCCCAAAAGGAAAGCCCTTTGTCTCCGACCTCATGATCCCGCCATGGTTCCGCCCGCATTCCGGTGCGGCCCACCGCATCCATGACGGCATCCGGGCCCACACCATCCGGGGGACCGTCCACTATCATTCGGGCGTTCAGGACATCGAAGGCGAGCCGATCCTCGCCCCCGACCACGGGGCCCACAGCCCGTTTCAGGATGGGGATCTCCTCGGCGCAATCCAGTCCCTGAACTTTGAATTCCATGCGGGGCGCGTTCGGCATAGGGGCTTTCCAATTAAACGAATATCCGGCCCCGCAAGCGGGCCGGATGGGCTTGTCGAGCCAATTTCAAACGCGTCACTTGCCTGCGGGTTTGTTTTCCACCGGCAGGGGCGGCTCCTTGCCGTATTTGGCAACATAGACCGCTTTGTTTTTTTCCCACAGTTCAGGGTTGCAAATAAAACATTGGGCCTTGGCACGGTCGGGATGCTTGGCACAAATCTCATCCGGCTTCAATTTCTTGAAAACATCCCTTTGGCACATGCTGCACTCGTCCTCCTTGACCCCGTGCTCGGCACACCACCATCCGTTATGCCCTTCCTCGCCTGCGGGCTCCCCGTCCGATTTGTTCGCCTCGGCTTTTGCAGGGGAAGCTGGGACGGCTTTGGAATCTTTCTTGGCGACCTTGGATACAGGTTCCTGGCCGCACCCGACCAGCACCAACAAACCGAGCAAAACACCCAACTTCATCCATGGACTTGCCATCATGCCACCTCCTGATGAACGCCTGAAATCAAACACCTACCAACTTGGAGACGATTTGTGACGGCTGGTCTCCGTTCGCCGTTTTCGCCTGCTTGCGGGTGGGAAACCGGAATACCACAAACAGCACCCGAAGTACCAGCAAGGACATGACCATGGCGGACAGGACCCCGCCTATGACAACTGTGGCCAGCGGCCTTTGAACCTCGGCCCCCACACCAGTGGAGAAAGCCATGGGAAGGAATCCAAGGGATGCGACAAGGGTGGTCATCAAAACCGGTCGCAGGCGTGTGACAGCCGCCTCCTCCAGGGCCTTTTCTAAAGGCCATCCCTTCTTCTCAAGTCCCCGCACATAACTGACAAGAATCATGTCATCGAGCACCGCGACACCTGACAGGGCGATGAATCCGATTCCGGCGGAGATGGAAAAAGGCATGTCCCGAAGCCAAAGGGCGAAAATCCCGCCGACCCAGGCGAATGGTATGCCCGTGAAAATCCGGATGGTGTCCGTCACATTTTGATAAGTCGCGTACAAAAGGACGAAAATCATGGCCAGGGCCAATGGCACAACCACCAAAAGCCGTATCTTGGCACGCTCAAGCTGCTCGAATTGACCACCATATGCAAGGTGGTACCGCCCTGGGGGCATCCTGACTTCAGCCCCGACCTTTTCCCTGACTTCCCCAACAAAACCGCCCAAATCCCGGTTCCTGACATTGCAGGTGATGACGATCCTGCGTAGCCCCCATTCCCGTGTGATGGTGGACGGGCCCTCCACTATGGAAATATCCGCCACCCGCGACAGGGGCACGCGCTCACCGGTGGAGATGGGAATCTGGATGGAGCCAACAGCTTCTGGACTTTTGCGCCATTCGTCCGGCAGGCGAACTATCAGTGGGAACCGGTACTGGCCCTCAACGACCTCCCCCACTGGTTTCGAGCCGATGCTTTCGATCAAATCCAACACCGTCTGGGCCGGAATCCCGTATCGGGCAAGTTGGTCTTGCCTGACCCTGACCTGCATGACCGGTTGACCGATGATTTGCTCCACCGAAACATCGGCGGCGCCCGGAATCTGCCTGACCACCTTTTCGATCTCATTCGCCTTGGACTTGAGGATGGAAAGGTCATCTCCAAACAACTTGATGGCCAAATCCGAACGGGTCCCCGCCACCATCTCATTGATTCGCATCTCAATGGGCTGGGAAAACGCGAACTTCAGGCCCTGGATTGACCGAAGTTCCTTTTCAATCAGGACGGTTATCTCATCCTGTGTCTTGGCCCTCACCCATTCTTTCCGAGGCTTGAGACTGATGAAAATGTCGGTCAACTCCACCCCCATCGGGTCGGTTGCCACCTCGGCCGTCCCGGCCCTGCTCCAAACATGCTTGATCTCATCTGGAAAAGCCGCCAAAAGAACCTTTTCAACCTGGGTGTTGGTCTTCACCGATTCTTCCAGGCTGGTCCCGGCGAGACGGACGGTACCCAACGCGATGGCCCCCTCGGACAATTTGGGAATGAATTCGGTTCCCAGATTGGGAGCCACCAGGAAAAACGCAGTGAAAAGGACGGTTGCCCCGAAGAGGATTACCGCCAGTTTCTGCCGCATGGTGAACCTGAGGACCGGGACATACACCGTTTTGACCATCCGTAGAAACAGAGGATCGTGATCGGTCATTCGCCTTGGCAGGATCAGGCTGGCCAAAGCCGGCATTAAAGTCATCGACAGGACCATGGATCCCAACAGGGCAAAAATCACAGTCAGGGCCATCGGCCTGAAAAGCTTCCCCTCGATTCCTTCCAGGGTCAGGATTGGCAAATAAACGATAAGGATGATCAATTCGCCAAACAGGGTGGGCTTGCGGACTTCCACCGCGGCATCCCTGACCACCTCGATCCTGGACTTGCCCTCAGGATTGTCCGCCAGGTGCCGGACGCAGTTTTCCACCATCACAACCGAGGAATCCACGACCATCCCGAAATCAATGGCACCCAATGAAAGCAAACTGGCCGCGATCCCGAATTGAAGCATCCCGCTGAAGGCGCAAAGCATGGAGAGCGGTATGGCGAGGGCCACGATCATCGCCGCCCGCAAATTCCCCAGGAACAGGAAAAGGACCGTGATCACAAATAGCCCCGCCTCCAGCAGGTTGCGCCTCACGGTTTCGATCACATGGTCGATCAATTCGGTGCGGTCATAAACCGGCTCCACCTTCACACCCGGAGGCAGGTTGCCTTTCAATTCCTCCAGCCTGTCCTTCAGGCCCCAAGTCACCTCATGGGAATTCTCCCCCATTGTCATGAAACCCAGCCCCAGGACCGCCTCACCCTTGCCGTCAGCGGTCACGGCACCCCGTCGAACCTCGTGGCCGATGCCCACATCCGCCACGCTTCCGAGGAGGACCGGGACCCCGGCCTTCGCGAAGATTTGGATGTTTCTGATTTGTTCCAGTGTGGTTGTCCGGCCCAGGCCGTGAACGAGAAGCGTGCCGCTTCCCTGATCAATCACACCGCCGCCCACATTCTGATTATTGGCCTGTATGGATGAGGCCACCTGGTGGAATGTCAATTCGTATTTGGCCAGTTTGGCCGGGTCTATTCGAACCTGGTATTGTCGTTCAAATCCACCCCAGGAATTGACCTCCGCGACACCGCGAACCTGTCGCATCTGGGGCCGGATTACCCAGTCATGGATGGTTCGCAGTTGGGTGACATCGTCGCCTTTGCCGGAAACGATGTAGTGGTAAACCTCGCCCAGCCCCGTGCTCACCGGGCCCATTTTCGGGCGATCCAACCCTGCCGGCAACTGGACCGTTCCCAGCCGCTCCCCCACCAATTGTCTTGCGAAATAAATATCAGTGCCGTCATCAAATATCACCACAACCTGGGAAAGCCCGAATTTGGATATCGAGCGCAGGGTATTGACCTTTGGCAATCCCGAAAGGACCTGCTCGATCGGAAAGGTAATCTGCTGCTCAATTTCCTCGGGCCCCAGCGAGGGTGCCACGGTGTTGATTTGAACCTGCACAGGCGTTGTGTCGGGAAACGCGTCGATGTCGAGCCGGGTCACCGCGATGGAACCGGCGACCGCCAGGCCCAGGGCGGCGGTGATCACCAACCATCGGAACCGCAGGGAAAATTCGATCAGGGCATTCAGCATTGGACAGGCACCTACTTTTTGCTGTGGCAGGCGCATCCTTCGCCGAGACTTCCCCGAAGGAGTTCAGTCAGCAGCAAACCGCTTCCCTTGGTCACAACCAGTTCATTGGGCAGTACCCCGGCTATCAATTCCGTGTTTTTCCCGGCCTTGGCCCCGACCCGGACCTTGCGGACATGAAACACCTTGAGGTCGCCCTTCAGGTAATCCTTGTCCCGGATGAAAACCACATGGCAGCAGCCATCCCATTGGACAGCCTCGGAAGGCACGGTGATCGCCTTCTGTTCCTCCCGCAAAATGACCCGCCCGGACCCGTAAGTGTTTGCCAGCAGGGATTGGTCTGGATTGGCAAAATCGGCCCGGACTTTGATGGTCCGCGTCCTTGGGTCCACCTGGGCGCTTTTCCAGATGATGGTTCCCGCAAGTTCCGCGCTGGAATTATCGGTCTGGAATCGAATCAACTGCCCCTTTTGCACGCGGTGGGCGTCCTCCCCACGGATATCCAGCGTCAGCCACATTGCCTTGGGCTCGGCGATTTCAAAAAGGACTCTCGCCGTGTCCACCACCTCGCCCGCAACCATTTCCGTCGCAACGACTCTGCCATCCATGGGGCTGACAACCGGCAGCAGATTCGACGACAAAAGCCTTTGATCCTGCGCGCCAAGCAATTGCGCGGGAATACCAAGACTGTGCAATCTGTCCTTGAGTTGGGAAGCCAAAGTGCCCTTAACCTGTGACTCGTCGATCGGCAGACCAAGATTGGTCAGGGCCTGGCACGCGGCACCGAGTCGAATATCCGCTTCCTTCAGGGCGACATCCGCTTCCAGAATCTTGGACGCGGGCACCGCCGTGGCCGCATCCTGAAGGTTCGCCAATGATTGTGCCTTCAACTGGAGATTTGCGAAGGTTTGGAGCAGTTCTGTCTTGGCTCTTCCAACCTCCGCGGCTTCCACCAATGCAATCACCTCACCCGCGCGAACCTCGTCCCCAAGCCGCTTGAACATCTTCCAGATGGTGCCTGAGGCTCGCGCTGACAAATGGGAAACACGGGTCTGGTCAAAAATGATTTCACCCGGAGCGGAAATGAATTCCACCACTGGAGACCGCCAGACCGGCTCCACAGCTATCCCCGACTTGTCGGCACCTTCTGAGGTGGCGAACTGTATCCTTCTCAAGTGGGTTTTGCAATTTGGAATGTTTGCGGTTCTTTTGTCAAAAGCCAACGCGGCAATGGATTGCTCCATTTCAGCTTTGGTAACAACCGGGGTCTTGATCAACTGGGCCAAGGCGGGGTTGCACAACACGCATTCGGAAACTCCATGAATCCTGCACCAACCCTTCTCCTTGGGCTTGGGCATGAGGGCTTCATTGCATTCAACGCAGATGGATTCAGGAACCTTGTGCTCGGAACACCAATCCTCCTCCTTCCCTTCCTCCCCCTTCGATGAAAAGGCCGGCAGCTTCCAATCGTTTTGAATCCCGAACCATCCGACCATGCCCGCAAATCCAAGGACAGCCAGGTTGGCGGCAAGGCTGGCGAAAATGGTGACCAAACGACGCCCCCAAGGGGTCGGCCCAAGGGAGCCTTGGGGGTCTGGGGTGTTGATTCCGGGACGGATTGCACTTCCACCCATGGATGGTTGGCCCATGACACTCTCCGCGATCAATAATTTGAATGGGACAGCAAACGCCAAGGTCATTCAAACCAAAGGTGGTTTGAGCCTGGCAAACCGAAGGGGCCGGAAATTAGATCAACAAGATGCCATGCGCCAGGCAAAGCATGCGCCCGGAATCACGGTTCAAGGGAAGTGGGAAAAATTCAGGACCAGATTCCGGCCCGCAGCCTAACGATTCGGCAATCTTCCAGTGGCAAAAATCAATTGGGGGCAATGAAGCAAGGCAGTTTGGCTCCAGGGCATCCAAATCAGCCAAAATGGAATAGGGACAGGGCGACGGGCTGTTAGGTATAGTTTTGGGGTCCGCATTTGCCCCTTGACCACAGGCCTGTTTCACAGAATTTTCAACTGCATCGTTCGTGCGGCAGCAGCGGCACGCCTTGCGAGTACCCAAATGCTTGCCGGGTGAATCGTTTCCGGCAACTTCTGAAGTGAAACAAACAGAATTTCCAATCAGGCTGCAAAAACAGAATCCGGGGGGCTGGAGATGCGGCCCCAAAGCCAAAACCATCAGCAGAATTCTTAAAAAGGCCAATTGCCACTCCTGACAAGTTACTTCTTTATAGTTTTCGTCGTGGAAACATGTCAATCATTACCTTGAAAAATGCCGCCTGAAAACAAGCCAACCTTTGCCACCAATTTTGGCATCGGCAATCAGGGCTAAAACTGGGTACCCACTGAAGGCATCCATTCATTCCGACGGAAAAGGCCCCACCACCTTGTAAAGTGATGGGGCCTTCCCACGGGTGCCGGTTCAACCAAATCTGGACATTTACCCGATCAGGCCTCAATCTCCCCCGAAGTCCCCGCCGCCGAAATCGCCTCCACCGCCAAACCCGCCGCCGGAATCGCCGCCGCCAAACCAGCCGCCGCCTGAATTGTCTCCAACGCCAAAATCGCCGCCGGATTCATTTCCGTTCGAAAAATCCCCGGTTCCCGCTTCCTCGCCGGTGGAATCACCGCCGCCAAACCATCCACCCGCGCTCGCACCGGGGGTGCCCCCGCCAAAAAAGTGGTTGTACATCCACATGCCGGCTGCCGCCCCGAACATTCCGCCCAGCATGTTGGTCAGAAATCCGCCGCCGCCACCGCCATATCCGGGTGCCCCGCCGTAACCGCCACCCGCCGCCCCGGCCGCCGAGCCGCGCATCGCGCCAAAAATCATCCACACCACCATCAGGCCCACAATCCCCAGGCAAACCCAACCCAGCATGTTGTTCTGTTCCACTTCCTGGACAGCGGTTTTGGCACCCAACGGCACACTTCCACCTCCAGTTGCCGCGGCGCGGGATTTCTCCAGCGGAATGCTCTCTGCCACTTCGTTCACAAAAGCGGAGAGCGCCTGATCCAGTTCCTTCTTTCGTTCCGGCTCATTTTTGTTTTTGCTCGGTGCTTCCAGACTTTTGGCAAGGCTTTGCTGCAAAGCACGGGTTTTGCCAGCATCGAACCCGGCGGAGGACAAGGCCCGATCGGATGCTACCTCCACACGACCAGGTTTCCAGCAGATCAGCACGACCAGGCCGCGTTCCCCCTTCACATGGCTTAGGGTGAACTCACGCCAAACCTCGTTCTTTTTCGCGGAGTCCTTCCCGGCCGCATCGAGCCGGGCCTGCATGGCTTCAGGCAGATTCGGATAGGTCTTCAGGTGCACCTCCCGGTCCACCTTGGCATTCACCTGGGATAGCCGTTGCCGGGCAGCCTCCTTGGCCCCCTCGCTGAACAGGGAGGCGTTATCTTCGATCACCAGCCGCACTGGATGCCCGGCACCCGCCGCGGTTCCCAACCCTGAAAAGGCAAGGCATGCGATCCCCAACCATCCGACCAGATTTTTCACTGTGCTTTCTCCAGGGAGTCGTGTCCGTCCCTACCACACTATCCGCCGCGCCTACCCGCCCGGTTCACGGTTTCCGAAACAATTACCGTTAAGCCAACATATCAGAAGCACCAAGTAAAAATCCCGAAACCACGAATATATCTTTGGCAATCAGCCTCGGTATCGAAACCAAAACTCAAATCCCTCATACTGATAAAGAGAGAGGATGGGAGACATCGTTCATGCCGCCGCGTTTGACCGGGAATCGCCTGCGCATTGCCTTGATTGCCGCCTGGCTCCTTGCTGGATTCTGCGGGGCTCAAACGGTCCCAAAAAACCAGATCGGGCCGGGCTCACCGCGCCCCCTGCTTCCGACCGGCCAGACCACCCCGCGGGAAGCCGTCGAGACCTTCTGCTTCGCGTGGGACGCCCTCCAGTCGGGCGTTCCCGAGGCCATGGAGGTCGCCCAGCGCTGCATCGACTATCCCCCGGAAGCCACGCCCAACGAACGCGCCCGCTTTGTCGAGATGTTTGGGACAATTCTCGATCTTGAGTCACCTTTTTTCATCAACCTGGTTGCCACACGGGAAAAGGACACCGCCACCCTGCTCCGCCAGGGCATGTTCACCCTGGCCTTCAACTCCGGGTCGGACGGAACCTGGCGCCTGTCGCGCAAAAGTGTCGCGATACTTCCGGAACTATACACCCGGACCCTGGAACACAACCAGAAACTGCAGGTCGATCGCGGTTCCCTGGTCGAGGGGCAGGGAGATCCCACCGAGCTACTCGTCACATTCATGGACCGCGCCTCACAGGGCGATTTCCAGGGGGCGGCCCAATGCCTCGACCTGAGCGGTATTCCCGCCGAAAAGCGCCGGCAGACCGGGGCCGAACTCGCCAGGAAACTCGCCGCCTCGATCCAGAGGCTTCCATATCCCCATTCCCAGAATATCCCGGTCGATCCCAACCACCGGCCGTTCACCTACCAGATCATGCCCGCCGGGGCCGTGGTCGGCCAAAGGATCCACCAGGATGGCACGCAGGACCGTTGGCAATTCAGCCGTCAAACGGTCCTGGAGATCGAGGCCATCTACGCAGCCTCCAGGGACCATCCGGTTGACCCCCGCTGGATCATCCTGGGCAAGGTGGTGCCATCCCAGGTTGGCCCGGTCGAATTAGACAAGGCCCCGGCCACCGTCCCTTCCCAATACGCCTCGCCCCGGGCCATGGTCCGCGGCTTTCTCGAAACCATGGACCTGGCGGAGCACAACGACGCTCGCCTGGAGGAGGCGGCTCAAGCCCTCGACCTAACCGACCTCACCCCGGAGGAGGCGAAACGCCTCGGTCCCAAGCTCGCCGAAAAGCTCGAGGTCATTCTCAGGAAAATCCGCCCCAACACCAGCGAGCTGGACGCGCATTACAATGCCGCACCGGTCACCCTGGGGGATGGGAATATCCGCGCGCGGATTGTCAGGCGCCACGATGGCCGTTGGGGTTTTTCATCCAAATCCGTGGCCCGCATCCCGCAGATGTACGAGTCCCTCAGCCTCAAGGACCGCGGGCAGGGCTCCCACCTCGATGGCCGCAATTCGCCGCGGGAAACCTTCAGCACCTTCCTCCGCGCCATGAACGAGGGCCAGGTGGAAAAGGCGGCGGCCTGCCTCGACCTCGGAAGCGTCCCCCTGTCCGCCAGGTCGACCTTGGGCCCAGTCCTGGCCTACAAGCTCAAGGCCCTCATCGACCGGATCGACTATGTCTATTTCCACGAGTTGCCCGGCGACCCCGACGGACCTCCCTTCCTTTGGCACCGCGGCCCCCTCGGCCGTGTCCAGGTCGGCAAAAGCATGGAGAATCCCGAACGCGGCTGGCTTTTCACGCAGTCCACCGTGGACGACCTCGATCAGGCCATCGACCGCATGGTCACATTACCCATCGCCACCGATGTGAAAATCCACCAGGAAATCCATTCGATACCGGATTGGCTCGAGGCCCCCGGCTTGCGGCTCAGGATGGCGGTTCCCGATGGACTCCGAAAAGAGGTGGGCCCTTTCGAATTATGGCAGTGGCTCGGGCTCCTCTCCCTCGCCACCTTTTCGGTGATCTTGTTCCAGGTGCTTGCCCGAATTCTCACCCGCCTGGTCCAGAATCGTCTGCCCGAGGAACGCACCCCGGGTTGGGTCGGCAGGCGCCTCAGGGGTTCCGCTTTTTTCCTCACCCTCCTCGCGGCCTACTGGCTTGTCAATTGGCTCGACCTGCCAACTCCCATCGCAGGGTGGATCTTCGGCTTTGACGAGGTCCTCCTCGCCATGGCGGGCGTCTGGGCCGGTTTCGGCATCATCGACATCACCTACCTGTTGCTGCGTTACATCCCGGAATCCGCCACCGAGAACATCCGCGGGTTCCAGGACCTGCTGCTGCCTTTTTTCACCCGCCTGCTGAAAATCATCCTCGTCGTTGCCGGTCTCATCTATCTGGTCACCTGCTTCGACGATGGCACCCTGCTCGGCCGCTTTCTGGCGGGACTCGGCGTGGTCGGCCTGGCCGTCTCGCTGGCCGCGCAAGACTCCCTGAAAAACCTCTTCGCCACCATGCTTCTCATTGGCGACCACAGTTTCAGCGTGGGCGACCTCATCAAGGTTGGCGGCGTCGAGGGCACCGTCCAATCCGTCGGCTTCCGCAGCACACGGCTGAAAACCAAGGAGGACAGCATCGTGGTGCTGCCAAACGCCACCCTGGCTGGCGGGACCATCGACAACCTCGGTCTGCGTGTCAACAAGCGGGTCCAGGGCAAGGTCACCATCCCGCCACCCGTCTCCGCGCACCAGGCGCAAGCGCTCAAGGACCGTTTCCGGACCTGGCTCGAGGCCCAGTCCCATCGGCATGAGGTCACACGGGCCAAGGTCGGCCTCGAGGGCTTCAACGAGCAGGGCCTTGAGATCGCCTTCACCCTTTACTCTGGAGCAAAGGGCGACGAGGCGGACAAATTGCGGGATGAGGGAATCCTCGAACTCCTCCGCCTGGCGGGAGACCTCAACCTCAAGACCGGCACCCCCAAGGACTGATCCCAATACAAGGAACCCGATTGGAAAGGCCATTACCATGCGATTCAAAACCCTCTTCCTCACCCTGACCATCCTTTCCGCTGCCTGCCTGCTCCGGGCGGAGGATAAACCCGCTGGCTGGAAACCTCTTTTCGACGGCAAGTCAATGGACGGCTGGCAGGCCGCTGACCTGTACAAACCCGGCGAATGCGCCGTGAAGGATGGCGCCCTCTGCCTGAAAACCGGCAAGCGCGGCGAGAACGGCCCGATGACCGGCGTGGTTTCCACCCGCAAGGATCTGCCCAAAACCGACTACGAATTGCGTTTCCAGGCCCGCCGGGTCGAGGGGGATGACTTCTTCGCCACCGTCACCTTCCCCGTGGGCAACAGCCATTGCTCATTCGTCACCGGCGGCTGGGGCGGCGAGACCGTCGGCCTGTCCACGCTCGATGGCATGGACGCGTCCGAGAACGACACCTCCGGCAGTTTCGCCTTCGAGAAGGGCAAGTGGTACACCTTCCGGGTGCGTGTCAGCGACAAGCGCATCCAGACCTTCATCGGCGACAAGCGACTGGTGAATGTCGGCACCGAGGACCGTAAGGTGGGCATCCGCCTCGAGTGCCTGCCCTGCCGCCCGTTGGGCCTGGCCACCTACCGCACCACCGGCGAGGTGAAGGCCATCGAGATCCGTCCCCTCTCCAAGAGCGAAGTCGAGGAGATGAACAAGAAGTCCGACGAGTGACCCATTCACCACAGGCCCAATCCCATGGCTGAAACCTACCCCCTGCACACTGTCCGGGCCGTCTGCCCCCACGATTGCCCCGATACCTGCGGCATGCTGGTGGGCGTGCGTGACAATGTCGCCGTCAGTCTGCGGGGCGACCCCGATCAGCCGTTCACCCGCGGCTTCCTCTGCACCAAGGTTTCCCGCTACCTCGAGCGCACCTATCACCCCGAGCGCCTGAAAACCCCGCTGCTGAGAGTTGGCCCAAAGGGCTCCGGCCAGTTCAGGGCCATCGGCTGGGACGAGGCCATCCGGCATGTGGCCGAAAACCTGAAACGGGTTGCCAACTCACTCGGGGGCCCCCAGGCAATCCTCCCCTACAGCTACGCCGGCACCATGGGCAAGCTGCAGGGCTCCAGCCTGGATCGCCGTTTCTTCCACTCACTGGGCGCCTCGCTGCTCGATCGCACCATCTGCGCCACCGCCGGCGCCGCCGGGTGTGAGGTCACCCTCGGTGGCCGGGCGGTCGTTGATCCCGACACCGTCCCCCACAGCCGCCTCATTCTCAACTGGGGCTCCAACACCGCCGTCACCAACAGCCACCTGTGGGTCCGCATGCTGCAGGCCCAGAAGGCCGGGGCCAAGCTCGTCTGCATCGACCCCTACAAGAGCCGCACCGCCACACGCAGTGACTGGTGGATCGCCCCCCGCCCCGGCACCGACGGTGCCCTGGCCCTGGGCATCGCCCACATCCTTGCCCGCGATGGCATGGTGGATGAAAACTATCTGGAAAACCACTGCCTGGGCTGGCCCGAGATGCGCCAGCGGGTGCTACTGGAATACACGCCGGACAAGGTGGCCGCCATTTGCGGCCTGCGGGTGGACGAGGTGGAGCAACTGGCCCGCTTGTACGGCACCACCCGGCCCGCCCTCATCCGCCTCAACTATGGCCTGCAGCGCCACGGTGGCGGCGGAATGGCGGTGCGCGTGATCACCTGCCTGCCGGCCCTCACAGGCGACTGGAAGCACCCGGGCGGCGGAGCCCTGCTCAGCACCAGTCAACTGTTCGCCACCCAGGCGGATTCGGTGTTCGAGCGGCACGATCTCATCCCGCCGGGCACCCGAACCATCAACATGAGCAGCCTGGCCGAGGCCCTCGCCGGTGAATTACCTGGCCCACCAGTGCGCGCCCTGGTGGTCTACAACTCCAACCCCGCCGCCGTCTGCCCGGATCAGAACCGGGTATTGCAAGGCCTGCGCCGGGAAGACCTCTTCACCGTGGTGCTTGAGCACTTCCTCACCGACACCGCGCTGCACGCCGACCTGGTGCTGCCCGCCACCACCCAACTCGAGCACTGGGACATCCACACCAGCTATGGCCACCTGATGGTGCAACTGAACCAGCCCGCCATCCCCCCGGTGGGCCAAAGCAAGCCAAACACCGAGATCTTCCGGTTGCTGGGCCGCGCGATGGATCTGGATCCGTCCCTGTTCGCCCCCACCGATGAGGAGTTGATCGATGAGGTGCTGACGGAACGGACAGACACCAAGCCGTTCCGCCCAGCCGGTAGCCTGGCCGGCATCACGCGGCAGCGACTGCTGGCCGAGGGTGCCATCCGCCTGAACCTGCCCGCCAACTATTCCCCCTACGCGACCGGCCTGTTCGGCACCCCCTCGGGCAAATGCGAGTTGGTCAGCCCATCGCTCGCTGCGCGGGGGATAGACCCGGTGCCGCACTACGCGCCCCCGCACGAGGATCCCCTCACCCGGCCCGACTTGGCCGCCCATTTCCCCCTGCAAATGATCTGCCCGCCCGAACCCGAGTTCCTGAACTCCAGTTTCGTCAACATCGAGGCGCTCAGGCAGATCCATCGGGGCCCCAGGGTATTGCTCCACCCGCACGATGCCCTATCCCGCGCCATCACCACCGGCCAAACCGTGAAGACATGGAACAGCCGCGGCCAATTCACTGCCACGGCCGAAGTCACCGAAGATACACGCCCCGGCGTGGTCACCGCCTTCGGCATCTGGTGGTCGCGCTACACCCCCGATGGATCGGGCGTGAACATGACCACCAGTTCCGCACTCACCGATCTGGGAGCGGGAGCCACTTTCTTCGACAACCTGGTGCAAGTGGAAAAAGCTCCTCCCGGCGCCTGAACGCGGCAGCGATCAACGACCCAGAAACTCACCCACCACCGCGGCCAGGGCCTCGGTGTCGGTATAGCAGGGTACATGGCCACAACCGTGCAACACCACCTCCTGGTGGTTGGGCAGGCCGCGTTTCAGGGTTTCCCGGCAGGCGGGCCCCACCAGGCGGTCTCGGTTTCCGTGCACCAACAGGACTTGGTGGCGAATATCGGGCAAACGGGGTCGGAAATCCACCTGGTCCAGCCACAACGCCTGGTGGCAAACCGCTTTCACGGGCGTCGGCCCGGCCGAGGTAACCAGGTGATCCCAAAAGGCCGGGTCCCGCGTCTCGAATCCCTCGCCATTCCCCTTGCGCAAAAAAAGCTCGTAATTCGGCATCTGGCGCATCACGGGCCGCCGCGCGAACCGCGCCAGGCGCACCAGCCAGCGCTGCAATCCGCTCAGGGGCCGGTGCGCGAATCCCCCCTGCAGGATCCCCCGGTCGAAAAGCCCCGGGTACCGGTACAGCGCGTCCAGCGCCACGGTCGAACCGAACGAACAACCCATCAAATGTGCCCGCTTCACCCCCAGATGCCCTAGCAGCGCCACCAGGTGGTCCGCCAAATCCCGATGGCGGATCCAAGGCAACCGGTTCAACCCTTCCCCCCGGGTGGCCGGGAGGTCCCACCCGATGCAGGTGAACCGATCGGTCAGGAGATGCGCCAGTGGCAAAAACGATTCCAGGCTGTCCGAAAGCCCGTGACCCAGCACCAGCGCCGGTCCCTGTCCCCAAACAAAATACCGTGCGGAAAATCGCGGCCCATTGAATCCGCGCATGCCGGATTCGGCGCCAAACCGCTGGAGAACCTCCGCCAACCGGGTCGGTTCCCCCAAACGGGCCCGGCTCACCGGGCAACTTCCGGGCCCACACCCCCGCCCGCAGGCGCATCCATCCGCACCCAGATAAGCCATCACCTGCCCCGCGCCTGAAACACCATCGACGCGAAACTCACCGATTCGCGCCCCTTCGGATGCACATACTGGTCATAACGCAACAGCTTGCCAGCGCAGGGCCCCAGCGCCTGCAGGGTCACCCAGGTGGGTGGGAACCCGCAAATCCGCCGCGCGTCTTTCTCCTCCGCCAAAATCCGCCGATACCCGTCCGGGCTCCCGGCAGCGGCCGTGGCCATCAACTTCAAATCCTGGTCCTGGCTGTGCGCGAGGAATGGGTCCGGCAATCCAGCCTTGTCGCCAAACTTGGGCCCGATGTGCGCCAGATCCCCGCTGATGACAAAGCAAACAGGCTCTCCTGCGGCCTCCCTGGCAACCTTCAGCGCGCGCACCATCCGCTCCACATCCCCGGGGACCGGACTGGTTCCCCCGTCACCCAGCATGTCCTCCATCGATCCCACCACCAGCGGCACAATCCGGAAGGGCCGGCCCGGCCCGAGGAGGTGTTGCAAAAACACCACCTCCAGCTCCACCGAATGTTCCGGAAAATGCGCCCGCAGCTCATCGTCATACAGGCCCGGGCCGTAAGCCTCCTCCAGTCTGTCGCAAAAGGCGCCGTCCACCGGCACTTCCCCCAGCGGCGTGCGGAAACTCTTGCGCGTGAGCGTGAATCGCTTCGGGCTGTAGTGCGAGGTTGCCACAATCACGAACAGGTTGGCCGTCGTTCCCTCGTAAATCTGCCGGAAGCCGTGGGCGAAGTTCCATCCACCGCGCGCGTAATCGATATGCGGTGCCAGAATCGCGTCGATCCGGTGATCGGTCGCCCGCCCCTGCGGGATGCCCGGCCCGTCCTTGTGCAGGTAGTAGCTTTCAATCTGCTCGGTCAGGTTCTTCGGGTCGGCGTCGTAACAACCGATGCACGAGGGCGGCCGCACCGGGCTTTCGATGGCGTTCCGCCAGTTCGGTGCCTCCAGAAACAGGCACTCCTCCAGCATCCCCAGCAGTTTGGTGAAATAATCCGGAGAGATCGATCCACCACCCAAAAGCGGCTTCAGCGAGGCGCCCAGTTCCGCCACCGTCTGGCTGCCATCCATCCGCTTCAGGATTTCCAGGTCCAACGCCGAGACCCGCAGCACAGCCGGGCTCAACCGCAGCAGATCACTGATTTCAAAGCTGGATGGATCCCCCCGTACCTGGTCGGCCACCAGGTACGGGCGCACAGTCGGTTTTTCCAGGTGCTGCATCGGCGCAGGGGCCTCCGGCGTGTCCCAACCGCCAAGCCCCGCGCCAATAGTGCGACGATCAGGGCTTGGCCGGGGCCGCTACGACCTTCAGGCCGGGCGACGCGTTGAACACCTTGATCAGTTTACCGTCTTTCGGGTTCCACAGACGGATTTCACCGTCCCATCCGCCCGAGGCCAGCAGGTCGCCGGACGGGTTCAAGGCAAGGGAAAGAACATAATCCTTGTGCCCGGCCAGTTCACGGATCTGGTTGCCCTTCTCACGCTCATACTGGCGGATCTTCGCGTCCGCACCCGCGCTGAACAGCCAGGGCTCTTTGCCATGCTGGGCGAGCTTCAACACCGCCCCACCCGCGCCACCCATCGCCCGAATCTGCTTGGCCCCCTGGTCACCCGTCAGGTTCCACGCCCGCACCTGCTTGTCTTCACCAACCGAGTAGCACGCGCTGCCATCGGCCTTCACAGCCACGCCAAACACCGGATTCTGGTGCTCGGGGAAGGTGGCGACTGATTCCTTCGCCTTCAGGTCCCACACCTTGGCGGTCTTGTCCCGGCTGGCGCTGGCAAGCCGGTTGTTGTCCGGGAAGAACGCCACGGCGAAAACCCAGTCAGCATGGTTCTCGATCGTGTCGGTCAGTTTGGCCTGGGCGATTCCGGCCGAAATGTCCCACACCTGGATCAACCGGTCGCAGCCACCAGCCGCCAGTTTCTTGCCGTCGGCCGACAGGCTCAGGCACTCCACCTCGTCATCAGCTTCCAGCAAACGCTTCACCAGCACCTTCGGGTCCGACACGCCGTTCAACACGGCCACACCGTTGTCTTGCCGCGCGGCCGGGGCCGAAAGATTATAGACGGAGACATCCCCCTCTTCGCCGGGCCGGCCACCCGCCATCACCAGCTTGCCATCGGGCAAAAACTGCAGGGCCATGGCCCGCCGCGAACGGATGGCCACCCTCTTGGCCAGTTTGCCAGATTCCACATCCCACACGCAAAGCTCATGGTGCCCGCTGGTGACCAGTTGCTTGCCGTCGGGTGTGAAAGCCAGGGCCGTCACGCTCACCGGGAAGCTGTACTGCCCAAGCAAGGCGGGAGGCGACCAGCGCTTCCGGAGTTCCTTGACCAAATCCGACTTGGTGTCGATGCCCCCATCCACCTTGGCACCCTCGGCGATCCAGCGCTCCACCAGGGCGATTTTCGCGGCGGCGAGGGGCGCGCCGGTCTCCCGGGGTGGCATCCGCGATGCGTCCGTCGCCTTCAGCACATCCACCAGGTGGCTCTCGTCCGGTTTACCGGACACGATGGGGTCTTCCTTGGTGCCCCCCTTACGCAGGGTTTCCACCTTGGTCATGTCCAATTTGCCCTTGGGGTTTTTGGAACCATGGCACCCGAAGCAGTTTTCCCGGAAAATCGGCGCGATATCCCGGATGAAACTCACCGGCTGGCCCGAGGCATTCCCCTGCGCGTTGGCTCGGGAGGCAAAAAACAGGCACAAAACATGAACCAAAGCCATGCAAATGAGGCGAGAAAGCATGGAATACCCCCAAAATCGGGCAGGTGGTGGACCCACATCAGGCTGGAACCGCCGGGGGCCGGGTGGCCGGGGCGGCTTGCGGGCAGGATGATAGCATTGTAAGAGCAAATCTCGGTCGATGCGAGTGCCCAAACGCCGCCGAAACCAAGATGGACTCAGTTTGGAGAATCCAGTGAGCAGTCCTTCCTCCCCGGTTGTCAAGCCCATCCAATGGGATGGTGCCCAACTTAAGCATCACTTTTGGTCCGATTTGCCCGCCCGGGGGGCGGTTTTACTGCTGGTGGAACGGGTCACCCCAGCCGAAAGAGGCTGGGTGGAATGCGGGGTGAAACGCCCGGTGGAATGGCTGGTCGCCTCCGAGGAGGGCAACGGCCTCACCATGCCACAATGGGTTGAGAAAGTCCAAAAAGCGCTCGCGCTAGGCTTGGTGGTCGCCGTCCACTCCGAGGATATCCGCGAAAGGGATGGCACCCCGTGGCCCATGTCCAAATGGCTCCCCCTGGTGGTCCGGCCAAATAACGAAAACTACCAGGCCGAAATTCCCATCCACCCGGTCCGTGTGGTCCCCCACTGGGGCCACCTCCAATTAGATGGCCCCGGCAATTGGATCACCCGCGCCGACATGCCCCACCTCCCGGTGAAGGCCGATATCGGCTGGGGCTCTCCCCTGCCCTCAGGTACCCGGGCGCTCGAATGCCGCATGGCCCTCGACCGCCTCGCCATGCACCTGGCCATTGCCCGTGAAAAGGCCGGCGAAATCATGTCGGCGCCGCGGCTGATGCTGCGCAAGGTCCGCGAAGGCTTCAACGCCCCGTGCCTGTTCGACAAATCCGGCCCCAACGGCCGCCAGACCATCGGGCGCGCCCTCACCGCCATGCTCCTCATCGCCGACAAGCTAAAGCCACTGCTCAAGGGGCAGGACATGGTCGGCGTCTGGCTTCCCACCAGCACCGCCAGCGCCCTCGTCAATGGCGCGCTCGGCCTTTTGGGCAAGGTCTCCATCAACCTCAACTACAGCGCCGCCGAAACCGTCAGCCGCGCCTGCCTCGACCAAACCTCCGCCAAGGTGGTCATCAGCGCCAAACGATTCACCGCCCGCATGCCGTTCGATCCGGGCGCCAGCCGCACCATGGTGCTGCTCGACGAACTGCTCGCCGGCACCACCGGGTTGCAAAAGCTGTGGGCTCTCGCGCGCGCCCGTTTCGCGCCGCTCGCTTGGCTCGAGAAAAGCCTGGGCATCCACAACCAGTCCTCCGCCGATCTGGCCACGCTGATCTTCTCCAGCGGTTCCACCGGCCAGCCCAAGGGAGTCGAACTCACCTGGGGTAATCTGGTCTCCAACATCCAGTCGCTGATCCACCACGCCGACATCACCCCGCGCGACAGCATCCTCGCCTGCCTGCCGTTCTTCCACAGCTTCGGTTACACCATCACGCTGTGGGCACCTCTAACCCAGGGCATGCGCGCCGCCTACCACCCCGACCCCCGCCAGGGCCGCGAGATCGGCGAGATCTGCCGCGAGGAGCAATGCACCGTCTTCCTCAGCACCGCCACCTTCCTGCGCTTCAGCCTGAAACGCGCCGAGGATCGCGATTTCGCCTCGCTCCGTTTCCTGGTCTGCGGGGCCGAGAAACTGCCCGTCTCCCTGGCCGAGGACTTCCAGCGCAAATTCGGGGTCCGCCCCATCGAGGGCTACGGCTGCACCGAGTTGAGCCCGGTTTCCAACCTCAACCTGCCCGATATCCCCCTCCCCGATGGTCGCACCCTGGTGCGCGATGTGCCCGGCAGCGTCGGCCGCATGGTCACCGGTTGCGCCGCGCGGATCGAGGATCCCGAGCACCAGCGCGATATCGACTGGTCCAGCCAGGGCATGGTCCTCATCGGCGGCGCCAATGTGATGCGCGGCTACTGGGGCCAGCCCGAAAAGACCCGCGGGGTGATCTCTGAGGGCTACTACCGCACCGGCGACATCGGCTTTCTCGATGAGCAGGGCCATCTCACCCTCACCGGCCGTCTGTCCCGCTTCGCCAAATGCGGCGGTGAGATGGTCCCCCTCGAGCGCCTGGAGGAACTGCTGCACGAGGTGATCGCCACCACCGAACGAGCCTGCGCCGTCTCCTGCGTGCCCGACACCAGCCGCGGCGAGCGGGTCGTGGTCCTGTTCCTCAAGCCCGCGGTCGATCCGCTGGTGCCCTCCGTTGCCGAATGGATCAAGAAACTCTCCGCCACCGGCATCCCGGCGTTGTGGGTACCCAGCGCCAAGGACTTCTTCGCGGTGGAGGAAATACCCACCCTGGGCAGTGGCAAGCTCGACTTGCAGGGCCTTCGTGCCGCCGCGCTGAAAATCACCGGAACTGCCGAATGACCGCCCAAGATTCAGACGACGGATTCCCGCAAACTTCAGACCGTCTGGCCCCCCTGCGTGTCGTGCTGGTG
>Ga0255176_1000285_pt1 | contig 27076 bp, 31 predicted proteins | sample Atl_Atlam_RepA_8_2_FD_183622 | JGI IMG/M metagenome (GOLD analysis project Ga0255176, IMG submission 183622) | Freshwater microbial communities from Altamaha River, Georgia, United States - Atl_Atlam_RepA_8d | ecosystem: Environmental > Aquatic > Freshwater > River | place: USA: Georgia... | reverse complement strand
ATATTTTCGGCAGTCTTCCTACTATTATGTAATTGGCAATTCTCCAATATCATGTGAACTTCTTCTGGATCATAGTAGTATACTAGTCCATTATTCTCTTTAACTTGCCATTTCATATAATTAACGCCTCTGGCAAGGTGAAACCTAACTTTCATAACTTCTCCTCTTAGTGGTATATGTATGCTACATTTTGAACATTTTTATTCCAGCATTTCCTGCAATCGCCACAATTTACTTGGCTAGTGCCATTAAAGGCTTCAAGGCTAGCCTTGCAAAGATTTTCATGGTTTTCATCCATTACACTAGGATTGCTAATTACTGTACTTGTAGGCAAACCCAATCCCTTGCTAGGCTTTTGGTCAACCATGAACATCGACACCCGGACATTTAGATTACTTGGGAATTCGCCGTATATAGCTTGGTATTCCCTTACCATGCCATGCTCTTTAGTTGGTAACCAGAAGCTAATTTCTGGTACTGCCTTGGCAATATTTACTATTGCTACTAGCATTTCCAAGGATTGTAAATCGCCAGAAGTAAACCAGCGAAAATATCTCTTTTCCTGCTTCAATCTCTTGAGTTTACTCTTGAACCAACCTATAAAGCTTTCTTGCCAAACCTTGAGATCTTCAAAGTTCTCTATTTGCTTAAATCTACCTATGTTAGCATTCTTAACACTACCAAAAATATAGCGTCCTTTTAAGGCATAACACCCATTGCAGATACTGCCCTTAACCTTAGCAAGCTTAGATCCTGTCTTGCACAACCAAGCAGGAAGATCCCAAGATGCCCAAGGCATTTTTTCTGTTTGGCTTGTTTTAATCTCGATTGTATTCAATTCCATTTTCATATCTTTATTCCTTTACTGTTTCATCCTCTATATATATGTATTCGCCAACCATGATGATTTATTTAATAGAATATAAAAATATTTTTAAAATTATAATAAGATCTTTTTGTCATATTTATGTGCGTTCCGCATCCCCTATTCCATACCAGATTAGCATGGCGGGTTTAGCATTACCCTCAAGCTTATATTTATATATTCGCCATTCGCAGGGAATTATTTACTAAAATTTTAAAATTATTTTAAATTAGATAATTGGATAAAGATATCCGATTTTTGCAGGTTTAGAAGAGATAGGACAAGCCTATCTCACCTTCTTTGCTAGGTGTTTACGATATACACTCAATTGGTCATAGTATTTATTAGGATTAATTCCCAATTTAATACATTCTAAACAATCAGTTATTGCAAACCTTAATTGTTCAGGGGTCATTTTCTTTGCCTTGACCTCTTCAGTCTCAAAATTGCATACGAATGGGTTATAGTTATTCATCTCATCATTCCTTTCTATATATATTTATTCGCCAACCATCTTGGAATATTTACTTATTTTTAGATATTCCAGAGAAAACTTGTGCCACTAGGTATACCGAAAATACGGACACAACAGTTAACATCATTCGCCCCATATGATGAAAGTACCAGTTAACATTACACATGCGTAGAATAGTATATATGCTAGTGCCTGTTCAAAAATCATGATCTTCCCCCATTATCTTGTTTAGTCCTAACAACAAGCAAAACATAATCAAACATGTCGATAGCGTTGCACTCATTACAATAATAAACAGACTAAACTCTTCCATTCTCAACCTCTTTCTTGAATACCTTGCCATCCTTTTTAAATATCCACATACCATCATTATCTAACATTTTTATAGTACGCCCTCTCTTGATTGCAACTTTCCTTGCATAAAGCTTGAGATCATCAAGATCTTTAACTTCAATTCTTTTTTTCATAGTGGAAACTCCCACCCCTCTATCTGTTGGCAGATTGTTTCTTCTTCCATGATTACCACTCCGAACCATATAGGCCATCATGGTCATATCCATAATCAGAGGGCATATCCTCATCGCCCATTCTTTCCTCATCAAACCCACAGTCATTATCCACTTGTTCGTCAATGTGGACATTATTTAACTCGTAATATTCATCAGGACTCATCATTCTCTCCTTAGTTAATTGGACACCCCCCCAGCCTCGAAGCTGGCCAAGACTTAATGTAGCTACTAGCCTCTGATAAGACATTCGCTACAGTCTAGTCGCCCTCCTATATCAGTAGGTGCTTAGGGGTGATTTGTATATATATCTATTCGCCACTTGTTAGGAAATATTTACTACTTTTTATAGAATATTCCCTGCAAATCTTTCTTAAAATACCGGCGATAGTATCCGCCGTCATAGTGATTTTCTTCCTTATACTCCACAAGGATTGAATCACTTTCAACATCCACCAAGGTTCCTATTCTTTTGCCGAATTTTTCATAAGACGGCTTATTGTACATTGTGATAACACAACTACCATTAACATACTCATTAAGATCAACTCCAACTTGACCAACATAATGTAACTGATTCATAGCAATACCTCTTTCTTGTTAGACTATTTGATTGCTTGCCCCCTGCATTTATTATGGAACTTGCAGGAAAAACCATCTTGGTTATCGTCTTTCTAGACTTGCTAACCACTCATCCTGAAGATCGGCTTGATCTTGCAACTTTTCAGTTATGCTATCAACACAATCCTTGCAAATTTCATCGACTAGGTTGTAAGTATTGCTTGTGGTTAGTTGACAACTACAAACTTCACATTTTTCCCACATTTTTATTTTCCTTTCTTTCAGTTATCCTTTATATATATGTATTCGCCATTCATTTAAAATTATTTCCAAGAATATAAAAATATTTTAAAATTTATTTTGCAGGAAATATATATTTAGATACAGATATCTAATTAGATTTATACCATTTATATATTTGGATAAAGATATCCAATTTTTGCGGGCATAGCATAAATAAGACAAAAATATCTTATTTAAGTACATAAAAAAACCCGGCTTGTTTGCCGGGTAGGTAATTACTCCACTTCCTCCACTTCTTCTGTTATTATCGGTAAGCCCGCCTCCACACAAGGTTGGCATACCATTTCCATGTCTTCACATCCCAAAAGTATTCCACAATGTACACAAGTCATTAGAATATTTCCTTTCTTATCTTTTCCCTAACTTCATTCAATTCCTTAGATATAGTGGAAGTTGATACGCCTAACTTCTCTGCTATCTCATTACCTTTAAATCCTTCAATTGAATAGGAAAGAATCTGATTTTGAATTCCATCCAATTCTATTTCCAGTATAGTTTCCATTAAATCACTTGGACGATTTTTAATATCTTCCAATTCCATATCGTCATTATCTTTAGTCTTAATAGTGGCGATATCGTGATGATTCATTTTCCTATAGCTCTTGCGAAGTTGATCAAGCATTCTACCTTGCAAGCAAACACCGGCAAAAGTTTCAAAGCTTGCACCATTGCTAGGATTGAATTTCCGCATAGCATAAATCAAGGTATTCTGTACAACATCTTGAGCGGTTTGGTAGTCAAGCTTTTTCTTAGCTTTACCTACTAAAATTTTAGTAAGCTTGTTGAAGTCTACCGAAGAGAAATCGAAGTTGAATTGATTCATAACCAAAATTCCTTTTTACTAGCTTTTAGCATTGCGATGTGCATTGCTTATGTATTTAATATATCGTCCAAATAAAAATAAATCAATAGTAAAAATAAAAATTTTTTAAATTTTTTTTAATGTCATTATGGCAGTCCCTGGCTATGTTATATATTTGAGATAAGTTTAGTGGGGTATTTTGCCCTGCCATTTTGGCGGTTCGGCCGGGCCCGGCCGGGGTGGGCGGTTCCCACATAACATACGCCCAAAAACTGAAATGTACTACCTAAACTATTCTCATCTAAAACACGGTCCTTCGTACCAAGTAACAAGGCTATACCTAACACCGCTCGTAACTGGTACTACACGATGCCTTACAAAAGATGGGAATACTATCGCAGACCCTCTGTTTCTAAGCTGCATTGGATCTGGTTTCTCGTCATGGATATCGAATTCCAAATCGCCCCCAGTATATTCATTAGGATCTGTCAATTGCATTACAAACGACAGCTTTCTATGCATAATGCTGTTACATTGTGGTCGCCACAATAGATCTTCGTGCCAATTGTAAAAGCCCTTATATTCCGAATGATATTCAGTAAACTGAATCTCATGGAAGTAGTTAAGATCGAATCCGAAAGCGTTGTTGGCCCTTCGGAATATGTTCTCAACATGATCAAAAAGCCATTTCCAGCTTTCATCGCCACGATTTAGCCATCGCACATTTGATTTTCTAGCGTCTTTCGCCCCACCATAAACACTTGCTTCTTGAGGAGGAATCTTAAGAGCTTGATCAATTACACGCTGACATGTTTCAGAATTGAAATAAGGATTCCAGAATTGCCAAAAGACTCGCATAGCTCGCCCTACCTTTTTGTGCTAAAGAAAAAAAGTTGTACCAAACGATCCATTGAACCATACTCACTAGCTGAGTGAATCAGCTTTGCATCCCAAATGGCTAGTCTATTATATACGGCCCCTACTTTATCAACTAACTGCCAATTGTCTTTATGCAAGAGATTGTACTCGGTATACACTTCAGCGTCAGCTATTGCTTTGCCCTCCAAGGGATGGCTTGGTGGTCTACGACAGCCAAACTTTGTATCTCTCCAAAAAGATGTTCCCATAGATACGGGCGCATCTTTAGTTAAATAAATAGCAGCAGCATAATCTTGACTATCACTATGCCATACAAGAGGGTCATCTTTACTGGTCTTCTGAAAAATTCCATTCATAGGTTGATTTAACCAGTCTGTAATTTCCAAACGAAGCAGTCTTTGGAATTCCTCTCTTACATATGGAAATAAAAACCTCTCCTCAGTCCTAACGCCCTTATAATACTTTAACTGAGGCTTATACTCCTGTTGTTCTGCTAAATGTACTATTGAGTCTGGATCTTTGTAGAAGTTGTCTACTATTAAGAGGTGGGGGGATCTTTGGTTGAAGACCGTTTCCATTTTGTATAACCCTTTTCTTCTCTTAGGTTTCTGACACTATGACTTGACACACGAACACCAATGATAGATGATAATGCAAGAGCAAGTTGATTGTCTGTCATGTAGTGGCAGTTCTCACGAACAAACTTCAACATTGATTCAGTCCACTTAACTCTAGCCATTTTTTCTCAGGAGAAAGTTTAATGACGGATGAAAATATTGTAACAATCATAAGTGCTAAAGCACAAGAAGAACTTACAGAAAAAACGAAAGCAGAAATCTGCGAAAACGATCCTACCAATGCCGAAGAAGTCATCCAAAAAAACATTCAACTTGAAAAGTAAAAAATATACCGTAGAAGAAATAATAGAAATCATAGATAAAATAGTTATTGTTTTAGGAAAAGGATTTTCCTTTGGTTATTTTGATATTGATGACATAAAGCAGGAAGCAAGAATATTTGGCCTTGAAGCAATGGCTAGATACGATGAAAGTCGCCCATTAGAAAATTTTTTATATTCACATATTAAAAATCGTTTGATAAATTTTAAAAGAGATAAATTTCATAGATCAGATCCGCCGTGTAAAATATGTCATGAACAGGGGCATCATGGTGACGGGGAATATTGTAATAAATATAAAGCTTGGAAAAAGAGAAACTCATCAAAGCAAAACTTAATGCGCCCCTATGATATTTCTAATGTAAGTGATAGTAGTATAGAAAAAGAGTCGAGCATATTTAATGATGCAGCAACTAGGGAAATGTTAGAAATAATTGATGAAAGATTACCAGTTGAGCTTAGACAGGCTTATTTACAGTTAAGATCGGGCGTTTCTATTAGTAAAACAAAGAAAAAACAGTTGGAAATTCATATAAAAGATATTCTCGCACAATGGCGCAAAAATGGCTAGAAAAACAACAGTAACTGCTCATGACCGTGACAAAATTATTGAACTGTCTAAAACTATGGGCATACCCGAAATTTGTACTCTAATGAATAAGAGCGAGGCTCAAGTACGAAGAGTTATTAATCAGAACGATGTAATGCTTCGTGCTAATAGAAAAATAGCCTCACTCAATGAGCAAGAGCAGCAAATCGCCCAAGACATTAAGAAAACCAAGGCTTGGCAGCAACTAACAGAAGAGCTTTCGCCCAATGAGTTGCTTTATTATGAAGAAAAGTACGCTCAGTATATGGCGCAGTTCAAAGATGATGTGCTAGTGACTGAGCAGACACAAATTTCTTTGCTAATCAAGTTTGAAATCATGATGCATAGGAATGCAAAGGCAAAATATAGCGCTGCTCAAGAGATCGCCCGATTAGTTTCTATGCAAAATGACTTTTTGGCGACCTTTCCAGACAGATCTGCCATGTCTGAAGACGATAGAGAGCATGTTTTATCACTTGAAGCTCAAATTCAATCGGCAAAACAGGCCGAACAGGCAAGGTCTGGCGAGTTTATCAAGCTTGAAGAGAAGCATCAGGCACTACTTAAAGATCTAAAAGCTACTAGAGAGCAGCGAGTAACAAGAATTGAGTCGTCAAAACAGAGCTTTTTAGCTATTATCAGACAATTACAAGAGGAAGAGAACAAGGAATTGATGGGGCGACACATGGAAATCATGAGACAGGTATCAGAAAAAGAGATGGATAGGCTAGGAGCGCCCCATGTGTATGAAGATGGCTCGGCAGATTTGCCTATTTTGAATGCGGACACTATAGAAAATCAAAAGGAAGAAGCATGAAAGCAGTAATTTTTGGCGTTACAGGTCAAGACGGGTCATATTTAGCTGAATATTTGATACAAAATAACATCAAAGTTGTTGGTGTTACTCGAAGAACATCGTCTGACAACCTATCCAGACTGAAAAATGTCTTAAACTCATCATTTTTTAGTATTGTTTATGGAGATGTGACTGATTATCACTCGGTTTTGAATATTATTTCTGCCGAACAACCCGATTATATCTTTAATTTAGCTGCACAATCACATGTTAGGGTGTCTTTTGACCAGCCAATGCTGACTTTTGACTCAGTTGCTGTTGGTTGCTTCAATGTTTTGCAAGCTTTTCGTGATAGCGCACCATTTTCTAGGTTTTATCAAGCAAGTTCGTCCGAACAATTTGGAAATGCTGTCGAAGATGATGGCACTCAAGACGAAAATACGCCTTTCATACCAGAAAGTCCTTATGCAGTAGCAAAAGTAGCTGCTCACAACTTCGTAAACTGCTATCGCAACTCATATAATCTACATGCAAGCTGCGGAATTTTGTTTAATCATGAAAGTCCACGCAGAGGACACAATTTTGTCACTAGAAAAATCAGTTTGTGGGCAGCAAAGTTCATGTATTGCTATGAAAGAGGTCTTTCATTACCAAGAATCACTCTTGGAAATCTAAAAGCACGAAGAGATTGGGGTCATGCAGCTGATTATGTTAAGGCAATGAAACTAATTGTCGATCAAGAGAAGCCAGATGACTATGTTGTTGCTACAGGATCTACTCATTCAGTAGAAGAATTCCTTGAAGAAGCATGTATTGTTGCAGGAATTGATAATTATCAACAACATGTTGATATAGATCAGTCTTTGTTTAGACCTTCTGAAGTAAAACACCTTAGAGGAAATCCAACAAAGATTATGGAAGTTACTGGTTGGACTCCCACCGTCACTTTTAGTGAGTTAGTCAAAGACATGGTTCTTTCTGACTATAAACTTTATGAACAACAAAAAATATAAGGTAATAAAAGACACTAGAGAACAACTTGGGTGGGAATTCAATCCAAGTCCTTCATGTGAAGGAATGACTATCGCCACATTAAAAACTGGCGATTACTCATTAGAAGGTTTTGAAGATAAATTTGTGATAGAGAGGAAGGGAGATCTTAGTGAATTCTCTATGAACATCACACAAAAAAGATTTCATAGCGAATTAGAAAGACTTGAGAGCTTTGAGCTTCCATTTGTTATTTTAGAATTTACGATGGAAGACATTTACAAGTTTCCTCAATCTACTCAAATCCCCCCAAGCAAATACAAGTTTATAAAAATAACTCCGCAGTTTATTGTAAAAGCACTTTTAGATATAGAAGTACAATTTAAGACAAAGATTATTCTTGCAGGAAAATTTGGGCGAGAAGTAGCTTCGAGTTTATTTAAGAGAGTGTGTGAACATTATGGACAAACTTAAAAAAGTTTTAGATAAAGCTTGGATGCTCTCTGAAAAAGAAATAGTTGGCATCAGACCTGGTGCTGACATTTCTCAGATTGAATCTCTTTTAGACTTGCCCATAGATGCAATTCATCCATTTAAAGTAATGACTCATGCAGACAAAGAAAATCCGCATGTACATTTATTAAAAATAATGAGAAATCCAGATTACTTTCCATTTACATGCAAATTGTTATTCGACATAGAAATAATGCCTTTTCAGCATTTAATTTTAAAAGAACTTTGGAATCGCCCATTCCCCATGCTTATTGCTGGTCGTGGTAGCGGTAAGTCTTTTATTCTTGGCTTGTACGCTATGTTAAGGCTTTTATTTACACAGGGTTGTAAAATAGCAATAGTTGGTGCTGCATTTAGACAGGCAAAAGTTATTTTTGAATATATGGAAAATCTTTGGGTTAGCGGTAATATTTATAGAGATTTGTGCGGATCTGGTCGTGGCAAAAATAATCGTGAACAAGGGCCAAGCAGATCTGTAGATAGATTTGACATGATTGTTGGCGATAGTGTTGGATTTGCGCTTCCTCTCGGTAATGGCGACAAGATTCGTGGTCAAAGAGCAAACTATACAATTGCTGACGAATTTGCTTCTATCAAAGAAGAAATTTACCAAAATGTTGTGAGAGGCTTCTCTTCGGTGGCAGCTTCTCCTGCTCAATCAGTTAAAGATCAAGCAAGAATCAGGTTAATGAAACAATTAGGATTATGGTCAGAAGATAATGAAAAAGAAGAAAGTCGCACACTTAGAGCAAACCAAAACATAATCTCAGGAACAGCTTACTATTCCTTTAACCATTTCTATAAGAATTGGAACTCTTATCGAACTATCATCAATAGTCGTGGCGATACAAAAAAGCTCGAAGAGTTTTTCCAAGGACCAATACCAGCTGGCTTTAACTGGCGTGATTACTCAATAGTAAGAATACCAGTAGAGTTACTACCAATAGGATTCATGGATCAGAAGCAGATATCTTCAGCGAAAGCGACAAGCACCAAGGCGAATTATATGATTGAATATGGTGCAACATTTGCAACCGATTCCGAAGGATTTTTCAAGCGTAGCTTAATAGAGTCTTGCGTTGTTGGAAAAGCTGGAACTTCCTTAGCAGATATTAATTTTTCAGCCTCTTTAGTGGGCGAGATAGGCATTGAGCATGTGATGGCTGTTGATCCGGCATCTGAAAGAGATAACTTTTCTGTTATTATTTTGGCTTTACATCAAAATATGAGAAGGATTGTCTATTGCTGGACAACTAATAGGGCAGCGCATAGGGAAAGATTAAAGCGAGGAATCACAAAAGAACAGAACTTTTACTCTTATTGCGCCAGAAAAATAAGGGATTTAGCTAAGTTATTTCCATGTAGAGAGATTGCCATTGATAGTCAAGGTGGTGGTATTTCGGTAGAAGAAGCCCTACATGACGAGTCAAAGCTCTTGCCAAATGAGGTTCCGTTCTGGAGAACTATAGATCCAGATATCAAAAAAAGAAAAGATTCTGATGATAAAGCTGGCCAACATATATTAAATATGGTTAATTTTGCAGATGGAAAGTGGGTCGTAGAAGCAAATCACGGTCTTAGAAAAGATATGGAAGATAAAGTATTGCTATTCCCATTTTTTGATAGCGTATCTATAGGATTAGCTTTTGAAGATGATAGAGATAAAGGGCGTATTGTTTACGATACATCTAGTGGCAAAGATATACAGTTATATGACACTTTAGAAGATTGTGTTATGGAAATAGAAGAGTTAAAAGATGAATTAGCCAGCATAGTTCATACATTAACATCTGGTGGTAGAGATAGATGGGATACTCCAGACTTTAAAGATCAGATAAGAGGAAGCAGAACAAGAAAAGATAGATATTCATCTTTGCTTATGGCTAATATGACAGCTAGACAAATACAAAGAACTATAGTCCAAGACAATTATGTTTCTGTTGGTGGATTTTCTAATTCTTTATCTGGCAAAAATACAGGCAAACCTTTATATATAGCCCCAGAATGGTTTAACCAAGGATTGAAAAAGAGCGGAAATTATGGCGAAGCTATAAGAAGAGATTCGGTGTAATTCAATTATGATCTAATTACAATTTAATAAGCAGGATAAACATGAGCGATAAAAAAGACTTATTCGTTACTTGGGAAGAAAATAACTTAGAATCTAAAGAAAAAGCCATTGCTAAGAGCAATAATAATGGCCAAGCAGTTAAGAAGACTGTTGGTACAAGTAGTTATAAAAACATTGAATCTCCAAACATTTCTGTTCGTGAAGGCTTTGATCGTAGGGATTACGACTTTTTTAGGCCAAATGAACAAATACCAGTCCGTGATAAAGAAATAATGACGGCCTGTATGCAAGCTTATGAAAGAATAGGCATTGTTCGCAATACTGTAGATATGATGAGCGAATTTGCTTGCCAAGGAATTGACTTGGTTCACCCAAACCAAAAAATAGAAAAGTTTTATAAAGAGTGGTTCAAGAAAATTAGAGGTAAAGAAAGAACTGAAAGAATACTAAATCTTTTATATCGTGCAGGAAATGTAATTATTAAAAGAGCAAACGCCATATTAAAACCAGAAGAAATAGACATTATCCAAAAGGGTATGGCAGCTGAAACAAAAAAGAATTTTATTAAAAAACCAAAACAGTCACAAGTTCCTTGGGAATATACTATATATAATCCAACAACAATAGAGGTTTATGGCGAAGAAGTAGCTCCATTTATTGGCCCAAAAGCTTTTAGATTTGGCGTTAGATTAACAGAAAGTTTTTCTAGAAAAATAAAAAATCCAAAATCCGATATAGAAAAAGAAATTGTAAAATCATTACCTAGTGAAATGGATGATTATGCAGTTCGTGGCGGATTTTTAATTCCGTTAGATGTAAATAAAACTGTAGCTTTATACTACAAGCGTGATGATTGGCAAGTATGGGCAAAGCCGATGTTATATGCTTTGCTAAAAGATTTGCAAATGTTGGAAAAAATGAAATTAGCTGATTTAGCAGCTTTAGATGGAGCTATTAGCCATATCAGACTTTGGAAGCTTGGATCGCTTGAACATCGTATTTTGCCAACCGAAGAAGCAATTAATCGTCTTGCTGACATGCTATTAAATAATGTCGGTGGCGGAAGCATGGATCTTATTTGGGGTCCAGAAATTGATGTTGTTGAAACTAAAACTGATTTAGTTAATTTTTTAGGCGAAGAAAAATATAAGCCTATTTTAAATTCTATTTATGCCGGACTTGGTATTCCGCCATCACTTACTGGTTTGCCAGGAGGATCTGGCTTTTCAAATAATTATATAAGTTTGAGAACTCTTATAGAAAGACTTCAATATGGCCGTGATGTAGTTGCTGAATTTTGGGAAAAAGAAGTAAAGCTTGTTCAAATGGCTATGGGATTTAAAGCACCAGCCCAAATAGTATTTGACCATCAAACTTTATCAGATGAAGCAGCAGAAAAGAGATTGTTGATTGAACTTGCCGATAGAGATCTTATTAGTGAGGAAGCGGTTCAAGAAAGATTTAATCTTATACCAGAAATTGAAAGTGTTCGACTTAGAAGAGAAAGAGATTATAGAAAACAAGATATGCTACCTCCAAAGGCATCTCCTTTCCATAGTCCGCAGCATAAAGAAGCTGTTGAAAAAATATTTACACAACTTGGAATTTTGCCACCAGAATATTTTGGCATAAAAGCTCCGGCATCTTCTATAGCTCCGGCGCAAAATCCAACTAATCAAAATGATGAGCAACCAAAAGGTGAATCTGGACAGGGAAGACCTCTCGGAAAAACTGATAGCTTGCCAAGAAAAAGAAAAGTGATTAAGCCAGCTATGGCATCTGATTTTATAGATAGGCTTAATTGGGCAGAGCAAACACAAAAGACTATAGCAGAAATAGTCCAGCCAGCTTATTTAAAGAGTATAAACAAGAAAACACTAAGAGATCTTTCTGTTGCACAAATAAATGAGTTTGAACATATTAAGTTTGCTCTATTATGCAAAACAGAACCAGATCAAAAAATTAGTAAGACTTTTATTTTTAATTCATTAAAAGAGAAACTTGAAATACCTACTGATGTAGAAGACTTCTTTAAAACTTGTATGGCTAAGTATTTAGAAAAAACTGGCAATTTACCAACATCAGAAATAACTAGAAAAATACAGGCTTCTGTATATGCGATGCACACAATCGGATTACAAAAAACCGATAATATTGATAACTCTTCATCGCAGATATCATGAACTAATAGATAATGTTCAGCATATTTATAGATGTAGAGTTTTCTTTAAACACCATCCTATTATTTATGTTTTATGGGCAGACCCAGAGATTTCCAAAAAATGGATTTTAGATGAATTACAAAAAAATAATTTAATACATAAAGTTATTTATAGAAATACAGTAGACAAAACAGGAAGTACAAGTTTTTATGAAAGTATTAATTTTAGAAAAGCGTTACCAATTATTTTTGATGAAAACGGAAATGACTGTTTTGTAATTGTTCATGCCACAGACACTAAAGTAAGTCCTATGGCTTATAATATTTTTGAAAAACAAATTAACCAAGGTTTTGATGCTTCTGTTTTTAAGTGGAATTCAGAAATGTTAAACGCATGGAAAACTGCTGTTTTTGCAGTTACATCTAATCAAGATGTTTGGCCACCATTAATAAATAATAATAACCCAGATGTTTTAGAAGCTGCTTGGCCAAAAAGTTTGAATTATAATAATTTAAAAAAAGTGAAAGTTAATGGATTTTTTGATAATTTTTATTTTGATTCAAAAAATACATCTGAGTTTTTAGCTCAGTTTGCAGACAAACCTCAAATTCAAATAGATACAATTTCTTTGTGCATAAGCGGTTATGTTCCATTGTATAAAAGAATACTCAATTGGTTTGGTGTATTTCTTAAAAAGAGGTGACACTATGATTGAACCATTCAAGACAGAAATTGAAGACGGTGTTTCCGAATTTGTAAAAGCTAGTAATTCCATAGCTTTTGATATGGTAGCTTCGGAATCATCTGTTGATGAACAGCTATTTATTAATAACAAGTTTAATAAAACAATAGCTGAAATAGCAAAAGCAGAAAATAAAAACCAAGAAGACTTATTTTATTTAAAGTCTATTTTGGTAAGTACAGGCTGGAATAAGAACGATGATGTTTTTGATGCAGAGGAAATGTGGAAAGCTAGAAGTACGCCAGAAGATAAACCATTTAATCTTGAACACAATCAAGACATTATCATTGGTCACATTACTGGTTGTTATCCAGTTGATGAAAATGGTTCGCCTATAACTTCTGATACTCCTCCAGAAAATTACAATATTGTTACATCTGCTGTAATTTATAAAGAATGGGAAAATCAAGAAAAGAAATTGCAGATTAATGATATAATTACGCAAATCCCTAATGGCACTTGGTTTGTGTCGATGGAAGCTTTGTTTAGCAACTTTGATTATGCTATGACTGATGGTAAAAAAACCAGAATTATAGCAAGAAATGAGGCTACCTCATTTTTAACAAAGTATTTAAGATCATATGGCGGAACTGGTGTTTACGGAAATCAAAAGATAGGCCGTGTTTTAAGAAATATAATATTTTCTGGAAAGGGCTTAGTTCGTAAACCAGCCAACCCAGATAGCGTTATACTACAAACCGAAGCAAAAATAGTTGATTTGGGGTATGAAAGTCTTGAGACTCCAGAAGTTAAGGAGAATTTTTCAATGTCTGAACAGATTGTCGAAAAGACCGAGGCAGCTGAAATGGAAAAGAAGGTTGAAGTCGCTGTTGAAAATACAGCCAAACTAGAGACTGAACTTTCTGAAGCTGTTGCCAAGGCAAATCTTATGCAGCAGGAGCTTACCAAAGCTACTGAAGAATTGCAGAAGATGAAAGAAGAGAAGAAAAAGAGTGATCGCATTGCTCTTGTTTCTGAAAAGCTTGGCATGTCCAAGGCAGAAGCAGAAGGCATTGTGTCATTCATGAACAACCTTGAAGATGAGTCATTTGCTGGCGTTATTGCCAAACAGAGTGATTATCTTTCTATGAAAATGGCTGAATATGAAGCTGCTGCTAAAAAGCTGAATGAAGAACTCATGATGCTTAAGAAAACAGCTGAAATGATGCCAAATCCAGAAATGGAAAAAGAAGAGACTTGCTCTTGTCCTAGAACTGTAATGGCAGAAGAGGACAATGCAGAAGTAGTCGCAACTGAAGAAGTTTTAGATAACGCAGAAGTTAAGGAAGAAGCTGCTTTGAATGTTCCTGCAAATGATGCAGATCCAATTCAGACAGTCGCTTCTCAAATCGCTGCCTATCTTGGTGTTGAAACTGAAAACCTTGGCAAGAACGAAGAATAAGGAGAAACATTCTCATGGCTCTTAAACCAGATCGCAACATTGTTGTTACCGATATTAGCAATCTTTGCAATATCGAAATTGAAAAGGGCGAAGTATTGGTATTCGGCGTTTCCGGTTCCGGTGCTTTGGCTGATGATGTAGCTACCGTAACTAGGGCATCTAATCCTTCCGGCCTTGTTCCAGCTGGTCTTTGCTTGGCAGATGTAGTGTCCATCGACATTACTCGTCAGCATCGCAACTGGCACAAAGATGAACAGTTGGTTGGCGAAAAAGTTCCTCTTCTTACGAAGGGATGGGTTGTTACTGATAAGATCGCTTCTGGGGTTTCTCCAGCAGCTGGCGAATCCGCTTATTTGGCAGCTAATGGTTTGCTAACCGATACTCAGACCTCTGGAACTCCAAAGGTCGGTCAATTCCTTGGTGGAGTTGATTCTGATGGGTATGCAAAAGTATTCATTGACCTTCCAATCGTATAATAAAGAGGAGAAACTAATACCATGAAGACCCCAACTCCAGAAATGGTTAAACTTGCTGAACAGGCTGGTAGCAACAATTATGAAGTTGCTGTAGCTGCTCAGAAGGAACTTGCCAAGGCTCTTACCCTTCCTTTGCGCCAAGGCGTTTTGAAGGGCGATATTCTTGGAAACATCTTTGAACAGGTTGTTTTCCAGCCAGGTACTGCTGTTGAATTCCCTCTCGATTTCCTGTCTCCAGGTTCTGAGAAGGACTTCATCGCTTACACCATTCCTTCCCAAGGTCGTATTCCAGAACGCCATGTTGAAGGCGATTATCTGACTGTACAGACCTATGAAGTTGGTGCTTCCATCGACTTCTCCCTTAAGTATCTTCGTGATGCTCGTTGGGATATTGTTGGTCGTGCAATGCAGACCCTTGAAGCTTCTTTTACCCGCAAGAACAATAATGATGGTTGGCATGTAATCATCGCTGCTGGTAAAGGTAGGAACCTTCTTGTGACTGACAGCGTTGCTACCGCTGGTTACTTCAGCAAGAGGCTTATTGCCTTGATGAAGACCGTGATGCGTAGGAATGCTGGTGGTAACAGCACTTCCATTAATCGTGGAAAGCTTACCGATCTGTATGTATCTCCAGAAGCTATGGAAGATATTCGCACTTGGGATATTAACGAAGTTGATGACTTCACCCGCCGAGAAATTTTTGTTTCTCAGGAAGGTGGTTTATCTCAGGTTTTCGGCGTAAATCTTCATGAGATTGATGAACTTGGTGTTGGTCAGGAATACCAGCTTTACTACACCTCTACCTTGTCTGGCTCTCTGTCTGGCAAGAGCGAGTTGGTCGTTGGTCTTGACCTTGAGAAGCGTGACAGCTTCGTTATGCCTGTTCGTCAGGAAATCGAGATCTTTGAAGATCCTACTTTCCATCGTCAGCGTAGGATGGGTATGTACGGTTTTGGTGAACACGGTTTCGCTGTTCTCGATAACCGCCGTGTACTCTTGGGCGGTTTCTAATAAGACCTATATAAAAATAAAAAGGGCAGGGCGAAAGCTCTGCCTTTTTTTATTGCATTCCCGATTTCTTCCTATAATATATTTTTAGGAGGAAAACATGGCAGTATGTAATGCTAGATCAACAGAATTTAGAGTTGGAACAAAACCCTTAACAAATTTAGTTTGCTTTCAAAATAAATTATTTCCAAGCAATGTAAATTATACAGATTTTGTCGGAAAAGTTGTATCTCTTGAAAAAGAAAATAGAAATTCATATTTTTATAGTTTTTTAGAGCAAGCATCTTTGCTAGATTCTTACGAATACTTTATTTTTGTAGAAAATTCTCAAAAGCTATCTCCGCATGTTTATAACAATTTATCAACTTGGAAACCGTTGCTTAGATATCAAGTTGATTTGGCTGTTTTAAAAATATGTAATGGTCCAATGCCAGAAAGTAAATCATCAGAATACTCAACTACTTCATATATAGAAGAAACTACGACCGGCCCATTTTTAATCTCTTCAAGGCATTTAAAAAAGTTTATTAAAAAAGTACATGATAGAAATTCAATAATTCAAACATTAAATCAATTTTTAAAATTTTGTAATACTGTTTGTTTTTGGCCGAAAGTTAATTTAGCAACAGATAATATAAAACTTGAACATCAATTTTTAGAATTTCCAATAGTGTTTCCTGACGGTGTTCCAAATAGAAGTTTTAATAATGACTATATAGATTTAGCCAGTTTGATAGTTAATAATAATATTATATACATTGGTTCTTCCGCAGCAGATTTGTTAATATTAGCACAAGCTGGATGTAAAGTTATTTCTTATAAACCAAAAAATAAAATTGATTTTATAGATAATAAAATTTGGTTACAAAGATTTGGTCTTGAGGATAGAGTTACTTTTGTTGATGATAACTTTATTCCAGACAATGAAAATTATGCGGTTGTATACTCAACTCATCAAGACATAGAAAATTCAATTAAAACAAGATACTTAGCTTATTTCCCTTTTAGCGTGTTTCTTAACAGAAGTATTTCTTTGCAAGAAGCTCAAGTTATGAATATATCATTACAAAACTACACTTCAAATATAAAGGTTAAAGTATGATAAATAATGATGTTGCAATAATAATGTATTATTGGAATCATTATAAAAGAAAATCCTTATTAAATAATTTTTATATATGTCATAATAATCTATCAAAATATAATGCTATAATTATACCGATAGAAATTTCTACAAATGGTAGTTTTGATTTGCCATTTCCAGGAACTATAAAATTTCAAACAGATCAGTTATTATGGCAGAAGGAAAGGGTTATTAATTATGTTTGTCAAAAATTAACGGATGATATAAAATATGTTTCTTTTATTGATGGAGATATTCTTTTTTCAGAAGAAGACTGGATAGAACAAGCAAAACAAAAAATTGATAATAAAGAAAACTTATTTATTCAACCGTTCTCTTCTGTTCATTATTTACCTAGAAATCATACTAAATACAATGGATTTTATACATTTAAACACGATTCTATTTCAAAACAAGTCGTTGTTTCTGGCGGAAAAGATGGTTATAAAAAAACGCTATTTTCAGAAGACTTTGTTTATGGAAATCCAGGTATAGCTTGGATAACCAAAAAAGAAACATTATTAAATAACCCTCTATATGATAAATGCATAGTTGGCGGAGGAGACACAATAAATATAATCAAGTGGTTAGATTTAGAAGAAACAAAAAGTATACCATTTATAAAGTATAAAAAATTTAAAAACAACTTTATTGACGATTTATTAACTTTGCCCAAAAACAATATTGATATTGATTATATAGATCAGCCGGTTTTTCATCTTAATCATGGAAATAAAATAGATAGACAATATGCATCTAGATTTGATTTATTAGATAATAATGATTTTTCATTGCAAAAAGATCTTGCTATAGAACAGGGTATATATAGATATGTCGGAAATAGTAATTTACTAAAAGATATTAATAAATTTTTTAATGATAGAAATGAGGATTTAGAATGAACGATTGTTATATAGTTTTAGGAACATATAGATCTGGAACTAGCGTTATATCAAAAATAATTAGTTCTTTGGGCATAAGTATGTCTGAAAAAAGTCCACAATCTGATAATGCATTGTGGTATCCAACTGGTAGTTTTAATGATAAATTTTCAAATTATATTTCATTAAATACATCTACATATTGGAAATTAAAAAAAGAAAGCTGCGTTTTTAATAAAATGGGAATAAGATCTTTTGATCTTTTAAGAAAAGGTGTTTTTGCAAAATTAATTAATGATTGTGATTTAAACATTGGTTTAATATGGTCTATGAGAAATATAGAAAAATCTTATCAAGAATATGTTTCTTTACTTGGTAGACAAGCTAATCCAGATACCATAGAAAAACAGCATGAAATTTGTCAAAATATATTCAATTCTTTTAATGGTAAAAAAATAACTATAAATTATTCAGATTTGATGCAAAATACTAATCAGATTGCAAATCAATTAGCAGATTTTTGTGGTGTATCATATATAGATGGATGCACTACAGGAATAACTCCAAAATACTTGGAATAAACAATGCATTTCAGCAAAAAACCATCGAGAATACAAGATCAAGATGATTTTGTAGGAGTTCCCGCTTCTGGACAAGTAATTAAGTTCGATGGAACTAATTTTGTTCCAGGCGTAATTACTGGTTCACAAGGTTTTCAAGGAAATCAAGGAACGCAGGGTTCACAGGGTTCGCAAGGAAATCAAGGAAATCAAGGGTTTCAAGGCGAACAAGGAATTATAGGTGTTCAAGGTTCTCAGGGTTTTTCATTTGGTTTTTCTGAATCTTTATCAACATTAACAAAAACAATCGGATTAAAAACATTAGTAATTTCTAATATATTATCATTTAGGGCTGGCGTAAGAGTAAGAATAGTTGACATTACTAATAATGATGATTTTTTAGAAGGAAAAGTAACTTCTACAAATCCAGTAACAAATGAAATAACTGTAGATGTTGATTATGTAACAGGAACTGGAAGCGCAAGTATATGGGATGTTAATATAACAGGCGAGCTTGGCTATCAAGGCTATCAAGGTATAAATGCCCCATCAATTAAATATATATATAGCACTTCTATCTCCGGTGTTCCAACACCATCTCAGTTAAGATTCAACAACCTCACTATATCTTCTGCAACAACATTAAGTTTAAGTGCTTATGATATTAATGGAAATGAAGTTCATGAGATATATAGTCTTTTTGACAATTCTACAAATTCTACAAAATCAATATTGTTTATTCAATCAATAACAAATCCTTCAAAGTTTACAGTATTTAAAATAACATCTTCTACTACAGTTAATGGAACATATGGTTCTTTTAATGTTTCTCATGTTCAATCTAGTGCTGGGTTTTCTTTAATCGCAAATGAATTAATTTCTGTATCTTTTGTTTTAGTTGGCGATCAAGGTTTTCAAGGTTCGCAAGGTTTTCAAGGGTTGCAAGGAAATCAAGGGTTTCAAGGTAATCAAGGATTTCAAGGTAGACAGGGTTTTCAAGGAAACCAAGGTAGCCAAGGTTTTCAAGGGAATCAAGGTTCTCAAGGTAGTCAAGGATCTCAAGGATCTCAAGGAAACCAAGGATCTCAAGGAGAACAAGGCAATCAAGGATTTCAAGGTTTTCAAGGTAACCAAGGAATACAAGGCTCACAAGGAATACAAGGTTCACAAGGTTATCAAGGAAATCAAGGATTTCAAGGAAACCAAGGTATTCAAGGTAGTCAAGGACAGACTGGAGCAGGAGTTACCATACAGGGATCTGATACTTGGGAAAATATATTTAATAATGAAACTTCTGGTGCTGTACTTGGTGATATGTGGCTACTTACATCAACAGCACAAGGAACTGCTTCTCAAGCATGTCCAAATCCATCTAATGGTTCCGCTGCAATAGGTGACGGTGTTGTTTATACAGGATCAAGTCCTGTTTATTGGCAAAATGTTGGTCCTATTAAAGGATCTCAAGGACAACAAGGATTTCAAGGTAACCAAGGTTTTCAAGGGTCGCAGGGTAACCAAGGTAATCAGGGTCTTCAAGGCAACCAAGGGTTTCAAGGTAACCAAGGAAATCAAGGTAATCAAGGATTTCAAGGGAATCAAGGTTTATTAGGAAATCAAGGATTACAAGGCGAGCAGGGTTTTCAAGGAGAACAAGGATCACAGGGTAATCAAGGTTTTCAAGGGGAACAAGGATCACAAGGTGATCAGGGTTTTCAAGGAGAACAAGGATCACAAGGTGATCAGGGTTTCCAAGGGGAACAAGGTTCACAGGGTGATCAAGGCAATCAAGGTTTCCAAGGGGAACAAGGATCACAAGGTGACCAAGGTTTCCAAGGAGAACAAGGGTCACAGGGTGATCAGGGTTTCCAAGGGGAACAGGGATCACAAGGTGATCAAGGTAATCAGGGTTTCCAAGGTGAACAAGGGTCACAGGGTGATCAAGGTAACCAAGGTTTCCAAGGGGAACAGGGATCACAAGGTGACCAAGGTAACCAAGGTTTTCAAGGCGAACAAGGGTCACAAGGTGACCAAGGTAACCAAGGTTTCCAAGGAGAACAAGGGTCACAGGGTGATCAAGGTAACCAAGGTTTTCAAGGGGAACAGGGATCACAAGGTGATCAAGGTAGTCAGGGTTTCCAAGGGGAACAAGGTTCACAAGGTGAACAAGGTTTTCAAGGAAATCAAGGTGGCCAAGGATATCAGGGATCAACTGGTAGCTTTGGTGGCGTAACAGTTGAATATAAAATAGACACAAATAATTACTCAATCAACGACCCAGGTGACAATTATATAAGATTTAATAACGCTTCTCTTGCATCAGCTACGCATGTTATAATTGATGATAATCCAAATAATGCAAACATAGATCTTTCGCTATTCTTAAATACAATCTCTGCTTCAACAAGCACTATAAAAGGTCATTTTAAATTATCTAAGAAAAATGACTCTACAGTATTTGCACTTTATACTATAAGCAATTCCTCAGAAGAAGAACCTAGTTTTTTTGATGTTACAATTTCTTATTTATCTGGAAGCGGAACATTTTCTAATGATGATGAAGTATTACTTACTTTTGCAAGAACTGGAGATAAGGGCGATTCTGGATATCAAGGATTCCAAGGTAACCAAGGTTTTCAAGGTACTCAAGGATCACAGGGCAATCAAGGCAACCAAGGTTTACAAGGAAGTCAAGGATTACAGGGTAATCAAGGTTTTCAAGGAAACGCCGGTGTTAGTGGCGGTTTAGTTTTATTTTTTGATACTACCGGTGGATCATATCCGCAAACTGGAGAATTATTAACGAGTGTAAATGCCGGAACACAAACCACAATTACAACTGGTAGTTTAAATATAGCAAATAATTATTTGGTTGGAACATTTACGACTCAAGTTGGCGCTTTAACTTCAACAGTTATAACTTCTGGTGTTTGGGAATTAAATTTATATGCACTTTCAAGCACTACTGGCCAAGTGCCGACTATGCATTATGGTATTTATTATGTAGATTCAGATGGCACAAGCAATGAAACACTAATTATACAAGGTTCATCTTCATCAGCTTCTGCTATTTTAACAACTCAATCATTAGTAGTTTCAGATCTCGTTGTTCCTGCTACAATTTTGCCAGATTTAACTAAAAGATTGAGAATAAAAATATATGTAAATATAAGACAAAATAATAGTTCTGCCACTTTTGAGTTTCGTGATAATACTCAAACGCATATTCATACAACTTTAGTTTCTAATCCAGCAACAGGTCCGCAAGGTTATCAAGGATTGCAAGGACAACAAGGATCACAGGGGCATCAAGGTAATCAAGGTTTTCAAGGTATACAAGGTTCACAAGGTTCACAAGGTAACCAAGGTTTCCAAGGGCAACAAGGATCACAGGGTAACCAAGGTAATCAAGGTTTTCAAGGGGAACAAGGGTCACAGGGTGATCAAGGCAATCAAGGTTTCCAAGGTGAACAAGGGTCACAGGGTGACCAAGGTAACCAAGGTTTCCAAGGTGAACAAGGGTCACAGGGTGACCAAGGTAACCAAGGTTTCCAAGGTGAACAAGGGTCACAGGGTGACCAAGGTAACCAAGGTTTTCAAGGTGAACAAGGTTCACAGGGTGATCAAGGTAGCCAAGGTTTTCAAGGTGAACAAGGTTCACAAGGTGATCAAGGCAATCAAGGTTTCCAAGGATCACAAGGCCCAGAAATATTTGATTATTTAGGATCTTATAATAATGGAGTTACCTATTCAGTAGGTCAAGCAGTTACATATGATGGTTCTTTATATGTAATGACAGTTTATATTGGTGCAGCTGGATATATTCCACCATCATATCCATCTAATTGGCAGTTAGTTTTAAGCAAAGGTGACCAAGGTTCACAGGGTTTTCAAGGAAATCAAGGTTCTGGCTATCAAGGCAGTCAAGGAAGTCAAGGTAGTGTAGGTCTTCAAGGTTATCAAGGAGCTTCTATAACAGGACCACAGGGAAGTCAGGGAAGTCAAGGTACAACTGGCGCTACTGGTGCTGGTGGAGCATTAGGTTATTGGGGATCTTTTTGGTCTACACAAGATCAATTTATAACTACAGCAAATACAGAATATCTTATAACCTACAACAATTCAGACGCTGATAATAATGGAGTTAGTGTAGTATCTAATTCAAGAATAACATTTGCTTATTCTGGTGTTTATAGCATTATATTTTCTGTACAGTTAGTTAATGCTAATGTTCAAATACAAGACGCTAGTATATGGCTTAAAAAGAATGGTTCAAATGTATCTGATACTGATAGCAAGTGGAGTGTTGTAGAAAGCCATGGTGGAACTGATGGTCATGCTATTGGAACAGTTAATTTTGTTTTAAAACTTAATGCTGGTGATTATCTAGAACTAGCTTGGCAAGCAACTAATACTGATGTTTCTTTACAATATGTAGCTGCTGCTTCTCCTGCCCCAGCAATTCCAAGTATTATATTAACAGCTACTCAAGTTTTATATACTCAAGTTGGCCCACAAGGTTATCAAGGCAACCAAGGAAACAATGGGTCACAAGGTTATCAGGGGTTAACTGGACCTCAAGGAAATCAAGGGTATCAGGGCAATACTGGCTCGCAAGGCAACCAAGGAAATAATGGGGTACAAGGTAGCCAAGGCTATCAAGGAAATACAGGCTCTACTGGTTCACAAGGCAATCAAGGATATCAAGGTAATACTGGATCACAAGGGTATCAAGGATATCAAGGTGCTACTGGATCACAAGGAAATCAAGGTGCAACTGGACCACAAGGTAGTCAAGGATCTATTGGATCACAGGGTAATCAAGGCGCAACTGGATCACAGGGTAGTCAAGGTTCTACTGGGTCACAAGGAAATCAAGGTGCGACTGGATCACAAGGTAGTCAGGGGTTTCAAGGAAATCAAGGTATTCAAGGACTAAGAGGTTTTCAAGGATATCAAGGTTTTCAAGGCGTTCAAGGTTCCCAAGGATTTCAAGGCAGTCAGGGGGATCAAGGATCTCAGGGCGATCAAGGTTATCAAGGAGATCAGGGTAGTCAAGGTGATCAAGGTAGCAATTCATCTCCTGGAGGTTCTCAATATTATTTCCAATATAATGATGGCGCTGGATCTTTTGCTGGTGCTGTTGGATTAGAATATCAGGCAACTTCTGGAATTGATACCGGAGCTTATGCAACATCAGCAAGTCAAACACCATTAGGAATATTTGGGGCAAACTCACAAACTGCCAACTTATTAGATTTTAGAAATTCTACTGGAGCTACCACTTATTCTTACTTTGATTATACTGGAAGATTTGTATCAAATCTTGCAAATAATGCATCTGATGGCGGAGGACAAATTTATCTAGATGGTTCTGGTGGAAATAGAATAGATTTTGGCGCTAATGGATATGCTGCGCCGTCATTCAATACAAGAAGTTCTGGAACAAAAATAGTCCTATGGCCAGAAGTTTCCTCTACAACAGTAGATTATGCACTTGGTATAGAAATGAATACCTTGTGGTTTTCTATTCCAACTACAACTAATTATTTTAAATGGTATGCCGGAACAACTAATATAGCTACCTTAGAAGCAAATGGATCTTTTAGTATTAATGGATTTATTTCTGCTGGAGCAAATGCAACTACAAGATCTTTAACAGGAAGTGCGTTTGCTTTATCAAGTGGAGCATTTTCATCTGCCGGAGATGCACAATCAAGAACCGTGACTTTAAGATGTTCAACTACCAATGGAACCCAGACAGTAATGACTTCTGATGGATCGGCGCAAGACACATATAATCATTTGTCATTACCTAATGATACAACTTATGCATTTTCTGCATTAATAGTTGCTAGAAGAACAGATGCAAATGATGAATCTGCTGGTTGGAAGATTGAAGGAGTTATTGATAGAAATGCTACTGCTGGAACCACAGCTTTAGTTGGCAGTATAATTATAACTACAATAGGTGGAGATAGTTCTTGGTCTGTTGATGCTGTAGCAGATACTGCATACGGAAGTTTAAAAATACTTGTTACTGGAGAAGCGTCAAAAACAATAAGATGGGTAGCAAAAGTTGATACAGTTGAGGTAACAGGCTAATGGCTATAGCAATTAACAATAAAACAGCAGTTATATCTGGCGTAAATTCTTTAACCGATTCGACTGGTGGCTCTTGGGTTACTAATACTGCTTCTGGCAGACTTACACTAGAAAGCGGAGTGCCAGTATCCACTTCTGATCAGACAAGCAAAACAACAATCTATTACACACCATATAATGGTGATCGTATCAGTCTTTATGATGGAACTAATTGGTCTACTTATACATTTACGCAACGGTCTTTGGCTTTAGGAACTCTTATATCAGCTAGAAACTACGATGTTTTTTTGTACAACAACGCCGGAACGCTAACTCTAGAATTAACAGCGTGGACTAATGATACAACGAGGGCCACATCATTAACCATGACCAACGGTGTGTATTTAAAAACAGGTGCATTAACTAGAAGATACTTGGGAACAATTCGCACGACTTCTACCACTACTACGGAAGATTCTGCAACCAAAAGATTGGTTTGGAATTTTAATAATAGAGTTTCCAAGAATATTTATGTTTACGAGACTACTGGTGCTTGGACTTATACTACAGCAGCTTGGAGATACGCCAATAATAATTCAAATAACAAAATAGAATTTGTAGCCGGAATTGCTTTAGATTCAGTATCTTGCAACTTAACTGTAAATACTTATGCAACAACGGCCATTTCTGCTTATTATCCAAGTGCTGCTTTAAATACAACTTCAGGAATACCAACTTATACTTCAAGTGGCCAAGGCTATGCCACCGGAACTTTGACTTGGTTTCATCAAAGGCATAGCAATATGAGTTCTATGCCACAAACTGGCTATAATTATATCGCATGGCTTGAATACTCTGGTAGTGCAACAGGAACTATAAATGTTGCTGGTGCAAACGAGGCAAGTAAAATGTTGGGAGTGTGGATATGTTAATATATTTATCTACCTTATCTGAATCCATTTCAAAAGTATGCCCGATAGATGGAATTGGGGATTTAGGAAATGGGAATTTCAGAATTGATTATAAAGAAGAAGCCACAGATGAGCAGAAACAAGCTGCTCAGGAAGTTGTTTCTCAATGGCCATTTGAAAAAGCAAAGCTGGAAAAACTGGCTCAAATTGATGACGAATGGGGCCAAACCATCGCTCAAGGTTGGAATTCTGGACAGGGCGTTTTGGGCATATCCGCAGAAGATGTAGCCCTTTTATCGGCAAATTTTGCCATGGCAAAAGAGGCATCGAATTTAGGCTATCCAATACCACCAATTATTACTCTAGATAATCAAGAAATTGTATTTCCTGATATTCAGTCAATGACTATTTTTATGTTGCAGTATGGGGCATTTAGAAGCAATGTTTCTAAAATTTTTGCTGCAAAAAGAAGAGCTGTACAAAATGCTTCTACTATTGAAGAAATTTTATCAATTACAACCATAGAACCAGAGGTTTAAAATGTTAATTAATGCAAGCACTCCAGTACAAATTCCAGCATCCGAAGCAATCGTTTATAATAACTGGGTCATTAAACAAATGACTTTTGTTGGTGAGGGTATAACTCGCCCCGCTCAGGCTAGAATTATATTTCAGCGTGGAAAGAAAAATGAGGATGGTACTTGGATTCTTTCTGACAAGCCGGAACATACCATAACCATGAATATAGATGATATTTATGCAGAAGCTGCTGCTGATACAGAGGTGGCTCAAGCTGTAGGTATGTTTTTATACGCAATTGATAAAATTGGTAAAACTAAGGGCGTTCTCTAATGGTGTATTAATTAGCGTAACAAATCACTCGGAGAATAGAAAATGAGCGAAACATTTATAACTTTAGTAGAAAGATTTGGTGTTTCTTTTTCATTTTTAGTATTTTTTGTATGGTGTGCTTATAAATCTGGGATGTGGCTAGGCGAAAAAGTCATATTGCCAATGCAAGAAAGACACATAGAGTTTTTAAATAAGTTAGAAGAAGGAATAGATACTGTAGTTAATACTCAGAATAAAAGCCTTGAAATACTTAATCAAGTATTATTAAATACAAGAGAAATACAAGCTCTTAAAAGACAGGTAAGGGAAGAACATGAACCAGCAAGAAGTTAATTTTGAAATATTAATTAATCAAGGTATTGTACAGGTTTCAGAAACTCCGATGCTTACGGAGTATATAGTTTTTGGAAAAACAAATTCTTATTCAACTTGCTCAACTAATTTTGAAAATAAAGAAATAAAGTTAATCCAATAAGGAATAAAAAATGGCCGACATTAAAATGTATGATGGGTTAACTTTTAGAAACGGCAAAATATTTATTACTGTTTCTGGTAAGTTAAGGATGATTATAGAAAACGATATTATAGACCCACTTAACAATGCTGACGGCCCATCTGATTTTAGTAATA
>Ga0255176_1000281_pt1 | contig 27560 bp, 32 predicted proteins | sample Atl_Atlam_RepA_8_2_FD_183622 | JGI IMG/M metagenome (GOLD analysis project Ga0255176, IMG submission 183622) | Freshwater microbial communities from Altamaha River, Georgia, United States - Atl_Atlam_RepA_8d | ecosystem: Environmental > Aquatic > Freshwater > River | place: USA: Georgia... | reverse complement strand
AGTCAAGCCACATTTAATTACTATATGGCTAGAAAACACGACGATGGTGTTTTATATATTGATTTAGGTGCAGGCACATTTGTTTGGTATACTAAGGCAGAAGATTTAGGATCAAAAGGTTTAAGATTACACGCACAAACCATTTATCTAAGCGGTGCAAATCCTGCAAGAACAGTTTACCCACAAATTGAAATCAATCCAAGAACTTACGGAACTGATGTTGTTGCACCAGGCCTAGAAAAGGCATTAAGAGCTGATAAAGCGAAATTGCCAAAGAAACAAACACCTGAGTTTATTGCTCAACAAAAAGCTGCATTTGTAAGTTGGGCTACAAAATTTGCAAATTTACGTAATGTCAAAGATCAACGTGTTATTCAAAAAATGGCTAATGCTGCATATGAAATGAAATTGGCAGGTGTTCCGACAGATCAAGTTATTGCAGAATTAGAACAACAGTTCCCACAACTAGTAAAAACAGTCATTAAACCGAGGGAAGTTCCTCAAGCAAAACGTTTATATACACCGTTTGTTCCTCCAAAAGAAACAGAACCTGAAGAAGTTTAATCTAGATTAAACTCAGCGTTTAATTTTCGTTTCCGTTACTGTAAATATAATACAGGATACCGGGAGCGAACCAATGTCCAAAACAAAATTAGGAATAATCACACTACTATTGCCTTTAATTGCAACAGCAGCACCTCTTAGCGATTATCAATTTAAGAGTCCTGCTTTTAATGGTGTAGGTTATAGTAGTCATGTTTTAACTGTAGAAAATCAAGAAAGAACACGTGAAAAAGAACGTGCTGATAAACTACAGGCTGAAATTGATAAAGCTGCTGCAGACAAAAAGAATACAAATTTATATAAGTTTGTTAGCAACTTAGAATCACGTATCTATGCACAAATAAGTCAAAACGTAGCTACTGCTATGTTTGCAAATAATAATTGCACGTCATCAACAAACACAAATTGCTCAGGAAATATTGACTTCCAAGGCAACTATATTAGTTGGGGAAGAGTTAGTAGTGCAAATGATGCTAATTGCTCTACAGCATATGGCTATTGCATTATGTTAAAAATTGCAGATCCTACTGCAACTAACCCAAGTTCAGCTTCGTGTACAGACACTGGTATGAGTTGTGTTTATGTGCCACTAAGCTCATTCCAAATGCCAGGGAATTAAATCATGAAAAAGACATTTATAGCCCTAGCAATTTTAAGTATGCTTTCTGGTTGTGCTGTTATGCAAAGCACAGGAGCATTAGATAAGACACCTGAAGTAACAGGACAAATGACTAATGTCAAAAAAGAATTTGACACTATTCCAGGTCCTGCTACTGGTAAACCAATTAGTGTAGCAGTTTACAGTTTCCAAGATAAAACTGGACAACGCCGCCCTCAAGCTAACATAGCTAGTTTAAGCACAGCAGTTACACAAGGCGCAGAAACGTTTTTAATTCAAGCTCTACAAAACGTAGGTAAAGGACAATGGTTCGATGTTGTTGAACGTGTAGGTATTGATAACTTAACTAAAGAACGTTTAATTATTCGTCAAATGCGCGAAGCATATGAAGGTAAAGATGCTAAACCATTAATGCCAATGCAGTTTGCTGGTATTATTTTAGAAGGCGGAATTGTAGGTTACGATCAAAGTACTACAAGCGGCGGCATCGGCCAACGTATTTTTGGTATTGGAAAACAAACACAATGGTCAACAGACACAGTGACAGTCAGTTTACGAGCAGTCAGCGTAAACACAGGTAAAGTTTTAGCTACTGTTACTGTTCAAAAAACTATCTTGAGTTCAGCAGACAGCGTATCTGCACTAAGATTTTTTGACGCAGGCACAAAGGCATTTGAAGCAGAAGCTGGTTTAACAATTAACGAACCAGGAACTTATGCAGTAAAGGCAACAGTAGAAATGGCAGTTGTTGAGTTAGTTAAAGAAGGACAGCGTAAAGGAATTTGGGATTATAAACCAGAGGTGAAAGATCTCCCTCCAGTTACAATTACTCCTGCACCTGTATCTTCTGCTCCGGTAATTAGTAGCGAAATTAAACAACCAGTTAAAGAAGAGGAGAAAACAGATGTCGTGGTTCAACCGCAAACCTCATCCGAAACCAAAACAGAAGCCGCACCCAGTGCCACCACCGAAGTAAAGAAAGAACCCGTAGCCTTATTTGGCAATAGACAATTAAAAGACAATGCTTTCTTACACTCAGAACAAGATGAAAAAAGTACAAGAAAATGGTGGGTAGCAAAAGGCACAACATTAAGTGTATTACAACCCGGGAGTGAGGGTTGGGTAAGAGTAAAAACAGAAGACGGAACTAATCGAGGAGGATGGATCCGAATTGAAAAAATTGAAGAAGTAAAGCAGTAATAACTATAACAGGTCACTGACCAAGGAACTTGTTGGCGAAATCGATAAACCAACATTAGAAAAAGATGGACAAAAGTATAAAAGGCGCTGGTGGGTTGTCGAGAAAATTACTCACAATTCTGGTGTTGTCTGCAATGACAACATTGGGCATGGCGGCTGACAACAGCATTTATATTGATCAGTCTGGCGACAACAGTACCATTACTATGACACAAGATGGTTCTGGAAATAAAGTAAAAGGAATTTTAACTAACGGTTCTGCTGGAGGCACTACTGATCCGGCTAAATTAACTGGCTCTGCTCAGACAATTAATATCGAACAAACTGGAGCAACCAACGTACTGTCTTTGGGTGTTAATTCAACTCAAGGTGGAACAGTATCTAACTATGCTAATATCGGTGTAAACTTAAATTACCAAGTAAGTGGTGGTGGCAACACAGGTTACATCAATATTAATAATAATGGAACAGGCACAGCCAGTGGTAACGTAGTTAGTTTCATTCAAAGTGGTGGTGGTGCAACTACAACACTTAATATGACTGGAACTAGTAATCAATTAACAGTAGGAACAAGTGGCGGTGCTAATAATACATTCACTGGTACAATTAACGCAGATGATACCGTAGCAACTGTTAGTCAGACAGGTGGCGGTGGTAACACAACTACACTTAATATGACTGGAAATAAAGGTCAAGTTAGTTTAACTACATCAGGAGCAACTAATACAACTAGTATTATTCAAAGTGCATATGGTGTTAACGGAGCGCAAGCCATTGTTGATATCACTGGCTCAGGTAACACAACTGATGTAACTCAAACTGGATTATATGATCACTATGCTAGTATCACTGTAGTTGGAAGTGGAAACGGTATAACATTGTCGCAAACAGGCGGCAGTGGAACTGGTCATCATGCAACACTATCAGTAACAGGTAGCACTAATACTATTGGTATTACACAACAAGGTACTGTAAGTAACTTAACAAATCTTGCCGTATCGGGAAGTAGTAACACTTATACTATTTTACAGAAAAACTAAGAGGGCTCCATGAAATTATGGATGGCAATACTATGCGTTCCGTTGCTAGGTATATCGTCGAACACAAACGCGGCGATAGGCAAAGTGACGGAACTTATAAATACTCCACCAAGTATCCAGAGACAGAATTCGACACTAACGGCGTCGAAAGGGACTGGAGTAGAGATGAACGATGCCATCAAAACAGCTCAAGGGAAAGTAGGGATAACGTTTGAAGACGATACTAAAGTTCAAGTAAACGAAAATAGTAAACTAGTCATTGATGATTTTGTCTATGACCCTAAGAGCAAAAGTGGCAAATTAGGTGCTAAGATTGCGCTTGGCACAGTACGATACGCATCTGGACAAATTGCAAAAAACAGTCCACAAAATGTTGCACTAAACACACCTAGCGCAACTGTAGCAGTACGTGGAACAGATTTTACAGCCACAGTTGATGAACTTGGCGAAAGCACTATTATTCTTTTACCTAGTTGCCCTAATGATCGTCCAACCCGTACAGTAAAAGATATTGAATCAAACTGTAAAACCGGCAGTATTGAAGTTACTAACGACGTTGGAACTGTAATACTCAATCAGCCATTCCAAGTTACTAAAGTTATGAGTAGAACACAGCCACCTACTCCTCCTAAGGTATTACAACTAAGCGAAATGGCTATTAGTAATTTGTTAATTGTAAGTCCGCCAGCAGAAGTCAAACGTGCAGTAGATGAACAACGTCGAACATTTAACGCTCTTGATTTTGATTTTTTGAAAGAAAAAGGTTTAGAGAATTATTTAGACATGCAGGCAAATCAAATGTATGACGACAAACTAGCAAAGAATTTTTTAGACAATAATTTTCTAGCTAGTTTGTTTGACATTATTGGCAACATACTAGATCAAAAGTTTTTAGATCCTGTAGATCCTGTATTACCTGATTATAAAAAATCTAGCGGAATCGTTGCTTACAAAGACGATCTAAGTGTTGAATTATGTCGAGATAACGGCGCTGATATTCAATGTGTCAAAACGCCATTAACACAAAACAGTACGATTTATCAAACACAAGGTAGTTTAGAATTTAAAAATCGTGTTAATCAAGGAGGTAATACAACTATTACCTTAATACAAAGATGATAAAACGTGTACTTCAATTTTTATTTGGTTTATCATTTTGCCTAAGCGCACATAGCCAAGCAGTAGAATACAATGCTATTGCAACTGCTTACGTTACTACGACTATTAGTCAATATGTAGTATTTGATAGTAATATGCAACAAGGTGGAACATTCACTATGAGTGTGTTAGCACACAATGGTGGCGGCCGTGCTGGCCAAAGTGATACAGCCAACGTAAAGATTGAATTCTATACTGCCGGTGGATCGTTAGTAAAAAGTGCAAATTCAACATATAATGCTAACTTACCAAACCCTAACGCTGTCTGCGGTAACCCATGTATTGACACAGCAGTACCTTGGACAACGTTAACTATTAGTTCAACACTAACTTCAGCAGAAGCCGCAACTGTTGCTTATGCTAAAGTTTATATGTACGGTATCGATGGAAGCTATTGGGCAGGTGACTATGGTCCTTGGTATCGTGCTCCTACACTACAACTTAATGGCGGCGGCAACTTATTGTATAACCCAGAATTTGGTCCTTATAACGGCATAACAGCACAGGGTTGGACAAGCAGTCCGGGTTTTGGTGCGTGTCAAGGTGCTTGGGGTGGATCAAATGCTTGTATTGTTAACAGCGATGGTGTTCCTGGATCTAGCACAGTTGGTCTAGTTGCTAACGCTAACGGTGGTGGACCAAGTGCTACAGGTGGTACTACTAGTGGAACAGCAGGTGGTTATAACAACACCATGACAGTAACAAATGCCGGTACAGGCGCAACAGCAGGTGCAGCTCCAGCACCAACTGTAACAGGTACATCAGTTACATATACAACAAGAACAGTAGTAAACGGTAATACAACAACAATATATCGTACACCTGTAACAACAACAACTTGGAGTGACGGTACAACAACTACTAGCAATGGTACAGAATCTCTATATCAAACTAAAGTTGCTTCGACAGTTACAACTAACAAAATTGTTGGTAATACGTTAACAACTTATACAACTCCTATTAATACAGTAACAACATCGGGCGTAGCAGGAACTACCATTGAATCAAACGGTGCGGTTGTTACGACTACACAAACTGTACAACAGGGATTAAATTTCCAAGTATGGAGATACGATTACAGAAACTATAGTTGCGGATTCTTAGGATGTATAGCTATTCCTTTTAGTTTCCATGTACCAAGTACCAACGCAGCTGATTATGGAAATACTGTAAACAGTGGAGTAACTACCAACGGAATGTTTTTGCAAACTAATGCTAGACTTCCAAATAACGATGGAAGTCTATTAGGATACAACGAAGGTACTGTTATAAGATATACTGGAACAATTACTGCTCCTATTACTGCCGCACATCCTGCTGGCACAGTTTATAGATTATATTTTTACAATCAAACAGACGACGGATTTGTATTACGTATTAATGGCAGCACTATTATTAATAACAGTACTACATACCAATGGCAAGCAATAGGTAACAACTACAACGGTAACGGTTGGATGGATGTTGTTGCCGGACAAAGTTATAATTTAGAAGCATGGTATTGGAACGTTGAAGGCGGTGTTGGCCACAGGTTCTTTTGGGACTATGGAGATGGAGTCAAACAAGTTGGAAACTCAGCTTTTACAACAGGTACTATTGCTTCAGCAACAATTGATACTACAGGAGTAGTTTATTCTAATAGTAGTGTTGTTAATGTAAGCGGAACTACAGTTGTTCTAGGACCATCCATTGAAGGCGGAACCATTACAATGACCAATGGCACAGGACAAGAAACTATTGGTAGCGGAAGTTCTTATGTGCCACCTCCAGATATCAATATTAAACAAGCAAGAGTCAATACTTGGAATAATGGAACACAATCTTATAATAACGAATTGTATATTACACAATCATACGGTACTAACAATAATGTAACAATTACACAAATAGGTGACAAGAATAAAATTGAGTTTACATTAGATGGCAACAATAACGTTGTTAACAATACACAAACCGGCCGCAACTATTTAAAACAAGAAATTCCAGGATGGGGAAACAATGTTACTACTAATCAATCAAATACTTCAGGCGGACCAAACTACGCTGAAACTAAAATTCAAGGTAATGGTAATACTGTGAATCATACACAAACAGGAACAGGTAACCATATACTGTTTAGTCGTGCAACTGGTGACATTAATACTGTTACAACTAATCAATCTGGTTCAGCAGGACACTTTGCCGATATTACTCTAACAGGCAATCATAACTCAGCAACAGTTACACAATCTGGTAATACTGCTAACAATGCTGTTATAGATTTAACTAACGCAGGCGGTCCTGCTAGTGTTGATTTACAGCAAACCGGCGGCAAATCTTTCAGCATCATTCAAAGTTGTGCAAATCCAGCAGGATGCACAACTGTAGTGCGTCAATAAATATAGTTTTAAGGAGTAGGCCATGCGTATATTAGCATTGGTGTTCCTATTATGCCTTACAAGCTCTATAGCCAACGCCCAAGTGTTTCAAAGTCGTAAGCCTGTAATTTGCGATAAAGTTAAAACTATCATAGAAGCACTGAACGAAAACTATCAAGAAATTCCTATTTGGACAGGAAAGGACGCTCTTGACGACACAAGGTACAGCCTTTTCATCAATAAACAAACAAGAAGCTGGACTTTTATACAATTCACTTCAGAAATCGCCTGTATACTGGGCACAGGCGACGGTTCTAAAGAAATTCCAGATTATCAAACCTAAAATTTCTAGATAAATATTGAATGCTTAAAAAAGTATCAATATTATCAGCAATTTTACTGGCAGGCTGTGCAGGCCCTAAAATTGTTACTATTGAAAGGCCTGTAATGGCACCACCTCCTTGTGAGATGATTGTTGCAGGTAAATGTAAATCAATGACAGCACAAGAGAAATCAGGTGCTACAAGTTTAGGATACAAAGACGATGAAGATCTCCCTGCCAAAGCTGCCGCAATTCCACGTTAAAAAAATATTAGTTAGTCCATGGACAGCACTATTAACACTAGCCTTAATTCTAGGATTAAGAATATCTGATCCAACATTTGTAGAAAGTGTACGATTACGTTACTTTGACACACTAATAACAAGTAAACCAGCAGTAGAAAATAATATCTATACTGTAAACATAGACGAAGATACTATGGCCAAATACGGACAGTGGCCGTTTAACAGAGAAGTCTATGCAGATATGATTGAAGATCTATATGCTCGCAAAGCTGGACTAGTAGTATGGAATGTCTTAATGCCAGAAGCAGACAGACAAGGAGGAGACAAAGCTCTAGAACAGATATTAAAACACTATCCTGTAGTTCTGCCTAATACCCCAGCACAAAAGACAAAAAATACACCAAAAGTTCCAGGTAGTGCCGTACTTAATCCAGAATGGTTAGATCAAATTGTAACTTATCCTGGATTAATTGCTAACATTCCTAGATTAGAAAATGCTGCAGCTGGTGTAGGAACTACAAACACATTGCCAGAAGTTGATGGTGTTAATCGTCGATTGCCTTTAATTGTTACAGTTGATGGTAAATTATATCCAAGTCTTGCAATGGAAACAATGAGAGTTGCAACAGCTAATTCAACATTCCAAGTTAAACTGTTTGAAGGTGGCGTTGAAAAAATGAGATTACCTGGAGACATTGGAATAATTCCAACAGACAGTTTAGGTCGAGTATGGGTTGACTGGAGTCAAAAATCTCGTTCAGTTTCTATGGCTAATCTTCCAAAAGACTTTGGTGGTGCTATTGTCATTGTAGGAACTGCGGCCGCTGGACTAGGGAACCCTGTACCAACTAGTATTGGAAGTGTTTGGCCACAAGAAATGCAAGCGGCTGTTATTGCTACAATGGCTAATCAAGTTAACATTCAAAGACCAGACTATGCAGATGGTGTTGAAATTATAACATTACTTGTTGCCGGCATTTTATTAATTTTCTTAACGAGGTATGTATATGCAGGTTTGGCATCGACTATTATTATCATTGGCGGCTCTGCTGTTGGCAGTTGGGTTATGTACGATCTCTATCTATGGTTATTTGACGCTACTGCCATTGGAGTTGGCCTACTCTTGGTCGCTCTGCATGCCTACGGTGTCAAGTTTGTCAGCGAATTCTTACAAAAGCAAGCCATAAAGAAACAGTTTGCAGGATATTGCTCAAAAGAAGTTGTGGAAATGTTACAAAAAGATCCCGATTTAATTAAGCGTGGTGTAAGGAAAGATGTTAGTGTTATGTTTAGTGACTTACGCGGCTTTACACCAATTGGCGAACACTACGGTGATGATGTTGCTGGACTTGGCAAATACATGAACGGCTACATGGATGCTATCAGTAAGCCTATGCTTGAAAACAAAGGTATGGTTATCAAGTATGTAGGTGACGCAAGTATGCACATTCATGGTGCGCCTATTGATGATCCAGACCATGCTAAAACTATTGTGCGTGTTGGCTTAGAAATGTTAGATGCTGTAGATGAATACACTAAGATAATGGAAGCACAAGGTTTACCTCCAGCAGCAATGGGTTGGGGTTGTAATAGTGGTATTGGATTTATTGGTGAAATGGGTTCAACAGAACGACACAGCTATGACATCTTAGGTGACATGGTTAGTACTGCGGCACGTTTAGAGGCACGTTGTAAAGCATATGGTGTGCTATGTATTATTGGTGCTGAAACATATAACCGTAGTAAAGATGATTTCTTTTACTTGTATTTGGATAACTTACAGCCAAAAGGTAAGACTGTTGCTGATAGTATCTATACAGCATTACGCATCAAAGGCGATGTTAAAGAATATAACAAGTCTCGTATAACACACAATAAGATGCACGAATTGTATAAGCTCAAACAATTTGATGCAGCCAAAATACTCTGTGATGAAATGAAAGGTTCATTTAACGGACAAATGGACAAGTACTATAAAATGTGGATCGAGCGTTGTGACTTTATGAAACAACAAGATCTAGGCGATGATTGGAATGGCGAGTTTATCGCACATGAAAAATAATTTGACAGAATTTATACTAGAGCGTACAATAGATCTATGGGTAGAATCTTTTCTATATTGGTATTACTTTCCGTTTTTTATAGCGGGCAAACAAATGCCACCAGCTCCAAACCTTTGCCTATCACCGCTCAAAGCTGGCTCGTGGCCGATGAATCCGGCAACGTTATTCAAAGTGACAACATAACTGAAATTCGCAGTATAGCTAGTATTACAAAATTAATGACTGCAATGGTTGTGTTAGATGCTCATCAAGATCTAGATGAACGTATTGGCAAATACACACGGGGCGAAGCATTGCAGTTAGCACTTGTGCATAGCGATAATAAAGCTGCAGAACTCTTGTGCGAACATTTTCCTAACGGCAAAGTTGCCTGTGTTAGAGCTATGAATGCAAAAGCACACTCTATTGGTATGCACGATACAAAGTATGTAGACCCAACTGGCTTAGGAGTGTTTAATGTAAGCACCGCAACTGATTTAGTTAAACAAGTTATAGTTGCTAAGACCTATCCTGAAATTGTTAAATCGGCCAGCACACCTCATGTAAAAATTAAAATGCGTAAAAAATGGTTGATATTTAATAACACTAATCCTATCATTGGAAAACGTCACGACTTTATAGTCAGCAAAACTGGCTACATAAGAGCCAGTGGAGGTTGTATTGCGATGATGTTAGATACTGATATTGGTCGCAGAATTGTAATTGTGTTAGGTAGTAAAAATACCCACACACGTATTCCTGAAGCAGAATTTATTGCAACTAAGTTCTAATAGTTGCTAATTTAAAAAATTCTAACGTTTTAATATAAATCCAGCCGATATCTACTTCGTACCACTTAGTGCTGAATTTAGGACTTGCACCGTCTCCGTGGTGATTATTATGAAGTTCTTCACCACCAATCCAAACACCAAAAGGCCCAAGATTACGAGAAGTGTCTTTTGTATCATAATTCCTATATCCTATCCAATGTGCAAGGCCGTTAATAACTCCAGCAGCCCAAAACGGAATCCAAAGCATCTGAACTCCCCACACTATAAACCCAGCAAGGCCAAAAAGAACAAGGTCAATGACCAACATCAATAGAATCCCTGCAAAGGGGTGGGGAGTGTAAACTTTATTTTCTATCCAATCGTTAGGTGTTCCAATACCTAACTTTATAACTTCAGGATCATTCTTTGCTTTAACATAAAGAAATGCACCACCAAACAGTACACGCCAGATACCATATATTTTAGGACTATGTGGATCCGTCGCTGTGTCACTTGCTTGATGGTGCTTGCGATGAACTGCAACCCATTCCTTAGTGTTCATACCTGTTGTTAACCATAACCATAAACGCATGAAATGACTAACCACTGGATGAAATGATACTGCTCTGTGTGCTTGACTACGATGCAAATACAAAGTAACACAAGCAATAGTGATTTGTACCATCACCAAGGTATAGATTATAATAAGCATATTAATGGAATTGATCCGCCTCCGTTGAGTGTTTGTTTGCTACAGTACTCGTTGCCCCAACTGCTTCGCTAATTAAATCAAAGTAGCCAACGCCAACTTCACGTTGATGTTTAACAGTTGTAAAGCCACGTTCTTGTGCGGCAAACTCACGTTGTTGCATTTCACTGTAACCAGCCATACCACGTGCCTTGTATGCTTCTGCTAGTTCAAATGTTGCTAAGTTAACTGAGTGGAAACCTGCTAGTGTAATAAATTGGAACTTATAACCAAGCTCGCCTAGCTCACGCTGGAATGTTTCACACTCTTCTACAGATAAAAACTTGCGCCAATTAAAACTAGGACTGCAATTATAAGCCAACATTTGGTCTGGAAACTCAGCATGTATAGCATCGGCGAATTTCTTAGCCTGTGCAATATCAGGTGTACTAGTTTCGAACCATAAGAGATCAGCGTAAGGGGCATAAGCAAGACCTCTCCTAATACATGCATCAAGCCCATTTTTAAATTTGTAAAAACCTTCTTCAGTACGTTCATTGATAATAAAATCCTTGTCTAATGGATCGTGATCACTTGTAATTAATGTAGCAGACTCTGCATCTGTACGTGCCATAATAACTGTATCAACACCTGCTACGTCACTTGCTAGACGTGCGGCTTGTAAATTGCGAATTGCTTGGCTAGTAGGAATTAAAACCTTACCACCTAAGTGTCCACATTTCTTTTCACTTGATAGCTGATCTTCAAAGTGTACGCCTGCGGCACCTGCTTCGATCATAGCCATCATTAATTCGTATGCGTTTAACGCACCACCAAAGCCTGCTTCAGCATCTGCTACAATTGGTAGAAAGTAATCTGTAGTTACATTACCTTCTGAGTATTCAATTTGGTCAGCACGACGGAAAGCATTGTTGATTTGTCGAACGATTGTTGGAACAGAGTTTACTGGATATAAACTTTGATCTGGATATGTTTGATTTGCTGTGTTAGCTGCTGCGGCTACTTGCCAGCCTGATAGATAAATTGCTTGTAGTCCTGCTTTGGCATGTTGAACGGCTTGTTGGCCGCTATATGCTCCTAGCGTATTAACGTATGGTTCGTTTGCTAATAGCTCGCGTAACTTGTGTGCGCCACGCTTGGCTAAAGTGTGCTCAATTTGTACAGAGCCTTGTAACTTGCGGACTGTGTCTTGTGTGTAATTGCGCTTTTTCATAGTGTCTCCTTGTAAGCCTAGTATTTATGGCCGAGACAACGAGCCCAAAAAAATGCCACTTTTGAGGCATACGGTAGCGAATCGTGGAGCCTCGGGCAGTGGCCGCCCATCACCTAACTACAATGGTCCTAAGGTGAATTCTTTATGAGCTTCCGCCCTTTGCTTCTTTATCATCCGAGTTTTCAGGTTTCTTGGCAATTTTATCTGCTTCATCCATTGCTTCATGGAATTTTTTGTTTGCCTGTGCTTCTACTAGTGCAGTTTCCATAACACGATCGCTTTCAATCATTTTACCGCGTAAATGAAGAACTGTATTAACCTTTTGATTTAAACGAATTAAATCATTGTCTAACATACGTATGCGATCTATTAGTGCGATAAGAACAGTATTAGCATCGCTGATAACAGGTTTAACTTCAGTTGTTGCCCAAGTCCAAACGTACTTGATAATGAACCCCATTCCAACTGCCATGACAATTGGAAATCCATATTTGTTTACTAACTCTACTACATCCATAATATCTCCTCAATCCCAGTGTCCTTTTGCTTTATTGACTTTAATAGGTGGTTTGGTTTTTAACTCATTATAATTTTTTGAAGATATACTTTTTCTCTCATAATACTTTCTAATCTCTTCAAGTGACCACAATGCATAGGCACTTAGTGCTAATGCTAAAACTGAAATAAAATAAATTGCAAAAAGCAAATATCCATCTATATACATAGACCAATAAAAATTCCAATAACACAACCAACTAATCCAGCCTTCCACATATCACTATCGTGCCATACCGGCTGTGCTTTTAGATATGTTTGCATTTGTGGGCTTAGGCTGTCCCACCACAATTCCCATTTACTTTTCTTGAACATTTACAGCATATCCTTTGGCAAAAGCCTCTACTGGATCAATTTTTTGCAAAATTTGTCGTCCATTAACATTAACAAGTTTAAAAAGATCACCACCCTTCCAGCCTAGTTTATCACTATTAAATTCTTCATCTAGTATAATACCACGAGGACTGCAATCCCAGCTATAATCTATGTACAACATTTCACATCCTTTTTATAAGTGCAGCTAAACGATCAGCACAATCACGTATGTCATCGCTTAGTTGTCCTGGTTGTCCAAATGCTTGTTCTAAGGTACGTGCTGAGTTATGTAGATTAATAACTACTTGACTCAGTAATTCTAGTTCTATTTCGTTTGGTTTAGTCTCTTCTCGCATCATTCTTTCCATCCGCTCTGGCTATACGGTCAACATCGGGTTTTAAACCCAATGCGTTTGATACAATAGTATCAATACGTACTACGTCATGATTCATAGTTTTTACACGATTGTCTAGTGCTGTAATAATACCAGCCATGCCTTTTACAGAACCTAATACACCCTGCAAAAGTAATTTGATAGTTAGATATACGAAATAGCCGCCGGCTAATGCAGCAGCTACTGGGAATCCGAGATCCCCAATAATTTTGAAAATGTCGCCCATTGATTCGCTCCCGGTTTATTGACAATAGTATTTAGTTTTTACCAAATTATTTGACTATCTGGGCTGTAAATGTTTAAATACACTATGAATATATTGTTTTGGCTAATTATATGTGCAGTTGTAGGATACGCCGTTTGGTGGATCATGGACTGGCACGATAAGTTTCCAGATGGGGAATAATATGGGAAGATTAGTAAGAGCCCGTGCGGCAAAAACAAAAGCGGCTTCTAGAGCTAAAAATACTAGACGTCGTAATAAGTAAAGAATTGTTGTAATCCCTTCAAAGCGAAGGCATTTCGGACGGCGGTTCGATTCCGCCCAGCTCCACCATAAGAGCATACTGTGTTTTTATGATGGGGCTGACCAGGTTTCGACGGGGTGAGATAGTAGAGACGGCAACACGGTAGGCGATGACCGTAAATCAAGCAAATCAAGTAAATGCAAAAGCATCTACATTCAAGTATATGCAAGTTCCTGCATCAGTAGCTCTAGCTGCTATTGACGGCGAATTTGCACTTGCAGCCTAAGAAACTGCGCTTGCGAGGTAGGAAAGACCTTGTCATCAAACCAACCAAAAAGGTTGCTTCGGCAACCTTTTTTCTTATATACTCCTTATATGCGCTTGAAGCTCAATGGATAGGCAAGGAATTCTAAACTCCTGATAGCAGGTTCAATTCCTGTCAAGCGCACCAAATTCAATTATAAATAATTTTGTGCATGGGGCACATCTTACAGACTTTTAAGAAACTAGGTTGTTAGTCTGTCAACCGTAAAAAGGAGAAACCATGATGTATGGAAACAAGCTCGCCGCGGCTATCAAAGTAAACGGCAAAGTCCTACGTGAATTCAAGGACACAGTCTATATCCCATTTGGAAGTGAATATGCAATCACTCTTAGAAACTTACATACGACCCGTTGTGTCGTGGATGTTTATATTGATGGCGATAATATGGTTCCTGGAGGACTCGTTCTCAATCCAAGCCAAAGTATCGACCTCGAAAGAAGCATACGGAATAACAATCTCACAGAAGGGAATAGATTTAAGTTCATCGAGCGAACAGAAAAAATCGAAAACCACAGAGGCATCGGAGTTGAAGACGGACTGGTAAGAATCGAATACAAGTTCGAACTTCCACCGTTGAATATCAATTCCGTCCTTCGAGGTATTGATAAAGGATGGATTACTGCTTCTGGCGCTAGCGGATCAACATATAGTTCTGTTAGTCCAACAAGTGCTACACTAAACTCTATACAATGCAGTACCAATGCTTATGTAAGTGATGCCGGTATTACTGTACCAGGTAGTAAATCAACACAATCATTTACTACAACTTATATGGGTGCTATGGATCCAACTACACACAATTTAGTCTTTAGGCTAGTAGGTGATTTGGGAAACAACAAACCTGTAGACAAACCTGTTACAGTTAAACGCAAAGTAAAGTGTACAACTTGCGGACATCAAAACAAAGCCACTGCTAAGTTTTGTGTTGAATGCGGAACTGCGCTCGAAATATTTGCATAACAAGTATTAGAGATATATAATAATACAAGCGGGGTGAAAGTCCCCGCACTAACTAAGGAATTTGATTATGTTCATAGGATTAATGGGCGTTAAATCGGATAACACACTTGTTACCCCTAGTGGTAGGGAGTTGTTTAAAGTGCCCGGGTGGGCTGCGTGGAGGATCCAGCGCATACAACATTGGATCGCACAAAAAACTTGGAGATAAAAATGAAATAGATTGAATATGCTTGTAAGGATGTAGTGTTCCATTTTAATAAAAAACACTTAGAAGACCAAACCGTTCCCATGTGGGTCTTAAAATTTCATGGTGAAACATTGTATGTAAATCACGTAGACGCACAGCTACCGTGGAGTACAAAAGAAACTCCAGACAATACACATACAAAAGGCTCGTTAAAGTTTAAGAACGCATTGTTGCGTGTAGACGAAAACAACGAAGCAACTCTAACAGAACTTACCCTAATAGATAAATTCCGCCTTCGTAATCAGAAGTTGGGCATTACACGAATCATGTTCCGTCCGGGTAGTGGCATCCATAAAGGATTGTTAAAAAACGAGTACAAACATAGTCCGTTTAAGACTATACAAGGCCGTTGTTCCAGTACTTTTATCATTTGTGATTTATTGAGCAAAAAAGAAGTTCTACTAGCTCAAATCAAATACGACGATTGGCGAGAAGTTAAACCAAATGAATCGTATTATACAGAATATGATAATATTACAGGTGACAACATTAAAGTTGACTATGGACATCCAAGCACACCATTTGAGTACAGTTAAATTGGTAAAAATAATTCAAACTTCTATGTCAACGACATGTCCTAGTATAGCGTTATTATATTATATAAGACGCATTCTTATATTAACCAAAAAGGAATTGATATGAAAACTATCGCAACTCTAATTGCAACATTATTCGCAGTGACCGCTTTCGCCGCTGAGCCAGCTAAGAAAGAAGAAAAGAAGGTAGAAGCAAAGCCAGCAGCCGCAGCTCCAGCAGCATCCGCAGCTAAAGACGCCAAAGCCCCAGCCGCTAAAAGCGACGCCAAGCCTGCTGATAAGAAAGCCGAAGCTCCTAAGAAGTAATCCAACAAGACGGTCGCTTATTGCTAATGGAGATGATTTAGGTTATCTCATAGACGATGAAGACATATATGTAGGATATAGGACTCCTGAGCTAGTCAAAAGAAAGAAAGCCATCGACGATGACGATCTTTCAGATTATGTAAAATGGAGACTGTTTTTGGCTAGACAACTAGCATTATTGAAATATAAAGAAAAGTGGGCTTGACCCACTTTTCTTTTGGATAAAAAATTTTTGACAGACAATTTATAGACATATATAATAATCTAATACTTGGTCGTATCGACTTAACACAGACAGATAGACGGCCAGTTTAACACAAAAGGAAATTAAAAAAATGAAGAAAATTACGCTATCAGTACTATTAGCTCTATCAGCACTAACCGCAACAGCAGTTGAAGTTCGTTTAGAAGCTCAAGATGCAAATGGTACCAAAGGTACAGCTGGACAGACAGTTTATGAAATTGGTATTAAAGAATCAATCAACAAAAACTTTGCAGGCGACATCGTAGTCAAAAACTATCGTACAGATAATACAGATGTTCTATCAACTCGCTATGAAGCTGGCCTAACTGGTTCACTTCCAATTGGTCCAATTAGCGGCTATACTCGTGTAGCAGTTGGTGAAAAATATGTTAGTGGTAACGGTGGCTTTGGTTACTACTCAGTTGAACCAGGCGTCAATGCCCCAATTACATTTGTTCCAGGTCTTTCACTTGGTCTAGGCTATCGCTTTCAATCAGCGTTCAACGATAACCAAAACGACACCACTCGTACATGGCGCACTAAACTAGGTTACGATCTTAACAAGTCGAACACAGTATATGTTGGATACGACAGCCAACGTGGTGACAGTAATCAAAACATTACTAAGGTTGGTTACATCCACCGCTTCTAATCTTATTAGAACTACCAAAGGGGCTTGCGAGCCCCTTTATTTTTATGTATAATCAGGCATTAATCAAAGCGAGACATTAATGGAAATGAATCAAGCAGCCAATTTCTTAGGATCCAGCATTTTAATTATGTTAGGTATTATAATTGTAATTGTGGGCATTGTTGTAATCAATAATATTCTACACAAATACTGGAAACCTGTGAATATTTTTACTCCAGAAAGCTGGAGGGGATTTAACCCCCCAACAATTATAACTTATCATACAGAAAAAAATGAACACACAACCGACAATACACAAAAAAAGTAGTTGGTTAGATAAGTACGAGAGGATCATTGACAATATTTTAAGAATATTGTGGATCGTTTTCATCTTAAAGATTGTGTTCTATGGATACTCATAAAGGTTGTATAGCCCTATACATTCATCAGCCCAAGTGTTCTGTTCAAAGTGGTAATGGCATTATACACGCTCTTAGCCCTTATTACAGATTTAAGATTTTTACAAGGCAATCTGTTGAAGACGACTTCTTTGATGATGTAGACATAGTATGCATTCCAGGTGGATTTGGTGATAGCGAAAGCTATTCCTATCTCATGAAAGAGCACGAATCTAAAATTCGTAACTTTGTTCGAAGAGGCGGCAAATATCTAGGAATCTGCATGGGAGCATATTGGGCAGACAAATACTATTTTGATTTGCTGTGTGATATACGAGCAGTACAATATATTACTCGTCCAAGAACAGACACAAGACGTCCACACGCAAAGAATCAAACTGTCTTGTGGCAAGGGCAAGAGCATAAAATGTATTTTTATGACGGATGTGCTTTTACTGGAATTGGCCTAAGTACTGCTGACATTTGGGCAGTTTATCCAAACGGCGACCCTATGGCAATTATACAAGGTCGATTAGGGCTTATCGGATGTCATCCTGAAAGCGAGCCTCATTGGTACGATGCATACACATGGATGCGTGGTAAGTACCATAATGGACTACATCACAAATTGCTTTTGGATTTTGTAGACTATTTCATAAAAACGTAATTGATTTTTTCAATAACGCTTATTGAAAAAATTATTGAAAAAATCAATAAATTCGCTTGATTTAATTAGTAAATACTATTACAATAAGAACATAGAACAACATGTTCTTAAAGTTTTCAACACACACAAAAAGGAGAGTTAAATGAAAACAGTTGGTGATAAAATTGAAAAGTTTGCCGTAACAGGCGTTAATCCAGGTAGTGATCAGTTTTTTGATATTACTGATGAAAGCTTCGCTGGCAAGTGGAAGGTAATTGTATATTACCCAAAGGACTTCACATTTGTATGTCCAACTGAAATTGTTGCCTACGACAAGTTGGCAGGTGATTTCAAAGACCGCGATGCTGTTCTACTAACAGGTAGCACAGACAACGAATTCTGCAAGTTGGCTTGGCAGAAGGCACATCCAGATCTAGCAAAGATTACTCACGTACAGTTTGCTGACACACAGCGTGGCGACCTTAGCCTAATCAATCAGCTTGGTGTATTTTATGCTCCAGCAGGCGCTGCACTTCGCGCAACATTCATCGTTGACCCAGATAACGTTATCCAACATGTTACTGTCAACAACTTGAACGTTGGTCGTAGCCCAGAAGAAACACTACGTATTCTTGACGCACTACAAACTGGCGAACTATGTGCATGTAATCGTGCTGTAGGTGGTGAAACTCTATAATGAAACTTCCTAGCCTTGAGTTCATATTAGAATGGTCATCAACATTTGTATTATTAATAGGTGTAGCATTGACCAGTTTCAATGTTTATCCCTTAAACGTATATGTTTGTTTAGTGGCTAATCTGTTATGGCTCTGGCTAGGATTTGTTTGGAAAAAATGGAGTTTAATAGTTGTAGAGCTAGTTGTAGTTGGCATGTATCTAGCAGGAACAATTAAAACACTTATCTAAGGAGACACACATGAGTTTTAACGAAACAATTAAAGAAGCGTTGCCAGAATACGCAAAGGACACCAAGTTAAACTTGGACGCTGTCCTGTTGCGTAGTACACTAGATGCAGATGTTGCTATGGGTTGTGCTGTAGCCGCACTCGCCGCAACTGGCAACGGTAAGGTACTTGCTGTTATGTTAGCAGATGCACCTGTTCATGCAGACGCTGCAATGACAGCCGCAAGTATTATGGCACAAAATAATGTATGGTATCCATATGTTGAAATGGCAGATGACGAACAACTAAAAGGCTTGCCAGCACAGTTACGCATGAACGCTATTGCTAGTCATGGCGGAACTACAAAGGCAAACTTTGAAGCGTTTAGTCTTGCCGCAAGCATTGTTGGCAAGTGTCATTTCTGTGTTAAAGCACACTACGACACACTCAAGAAGGAAGGCTACACAGTAGAACAACTTCGTGATATTGGTAGGATCGCGGCAGTAATGAATAGTGTGGCAAAAGTGTTGAATAGCTAATAAATATTAGTCAAGGAGGGGTAAGCCATGAAACAATCTAAATTGATTCAAAAGGTGTACAAGGCTTGCTTCGACCACGATGCCGAGAAACTTCGTGAACTCAAATTAAAAGAGTTCAAAAAAATCTTGAAACACAAGGCCGAAGGCAAACCATTTACACACAAGTGGACCGTGGTTCAAATATAACACAGACTGTAACACAAATGTAACATATAGAGCGATAAATATTGCTATGCAAAAAACTTATCGCTCTATTTTTATTAGCGATGTGCATTTGGGCACTCGTGACTGCAAAGCAGAACAGCTCAATAATTTTCTCAAACATAACACATGCGAAACACTCTACATGGTAGGGGACATTATAGACGCATGGCGTATACAACAAAACAAATGGCGTTGGAAGCAATCACATACAAACGTCGTAAGAAGAATAATGGGACATGCAAAGCGTGGAACCCGTGTTGTGTATGTAGCAGGAAATCACGATGAATTTTTAAGACCTCTGATACCATTGGGTATTGGTTTTGGTCTAATCGAAGTATGTAATCAATGCGAGCATATAGGTGTTGATACAAAACACTATCTAGTTACACACGGCGACTTGTTTGATGGGATTACTAGATTAGCACCCTGGATAGCGTTTTTAGGAGACAAAGCCTACGACTTTATCCTTGCTGTTAATAGTAAGTTTAATTGGATACGTCATCGTATGGGTTTTGGTTACTGGAGTCTTAGTAAGTACCTCAAAGGAAGAGTTAAAAAAGCAGTGGACTTTATGTTTCAGTTTGAAAAGAACCTTGCTGGCTACTGTAAGAAAAGAGGATTTGATGGTGTTATCTGCGGACATATCCATCACGCAGAAATAAAAGACATAGACGGTATTGCTTATATGAATGACGGCGACTGGGTTGAGAGTTGTACAGCACTAGTAGAGCATCACAATGGTCGTTGGGAAATTGTAACATGGACTAAGGAGCGAGACAATGTGGTTGCTGATAATAATAGCAGTACACATGAACGATCCAAAGGACATTCCAGGACGAGTGACAATGGAGTTTCCGACACAGATTGAATGTGAACGAGCAAGATCAACAATGACTAGTTGGTTAAAATTTGAAAGTTTTAAGGTAGTAAGCGAATGCAAAAAACAATCCTAATAGTCACAGATAACTTACCGGAGCAGATTAATGGTGTGGTTACGACCTACAAAAATATTGAGGCGTGTGCGATTCGGGACAACTATCGTGTTGTATATCTTGATCCCGGGCGGTTCCGCTATGTTAATTGCCCTGGCTACAACGAAGTCAAGATTGCCTTTCCCAGGAAGGTGGGCAAGATACTTGAGGAGATCAATCCGGATTATATCCACATCGCCACAGAAGGTCCTGTGGGTCTGCGTGTTAGACAATATCTTGACAAACACGGTTATCGCTACAATACTGCTTATCATACTAAGTTTCCAGAAGGACTTAGAGCCCTATTTGGTATACCTGAGGTCCTTACTTGGCCTCTAGTTAGATGGTTCCACAAGCACAGTGGTAAAGTGCTAACAACAACTGATACAATGGTCAAGGAGTTAAGAGAACATGGATTTGATGGAGATGTTATCCCCTGGACTCGTGGTGTGGATCGTGATATTTTTTCTCCTTCCTTAAGAGAAACAATTCCTGCAAAATACTTGGTATGCGTAAGTCGTGTTAGCAAGGAAAAGAACTTAGAAGCATTCTTTGAATTAGACTATCCAGACTATCAAAAAGTTATGGTAGGCGGCGGCCCAATGCTAGACGAGTATAAGGAACGCTATCCAGATGTACATTTTACAGGATTTAAAACAGGCATAGATTTGGCTCGATACTATGCTAACGCAGAAGTATTTGTGTTTCCTAGTCGCTGGGAAACATTTGGATTGGTAATGATCGAAGCAATGGCATGCGGTACACCAGTTGCCGCATTTCCGTGCCAAGGGCCAGAGGATGTTGTAGACGAAGGCATCACTGGCTGTATGAACGAAGATCTGAAGCAGGCAGTTAAAGATGCACTAATGTTAGACAGACAACGAGTTTGGGAAGGTAGTAATCGTTGGACTTGGGAACGTGCTTGGGAAATCTTCCGTGATAATTTGATAGACAAATCGGGTGCAAGATTGGGCATCACTGGAACCCGTAACCAGTAATAACACTATATCCTTTTAATGATTTTCACTATGTACTTTAGGTGTTTTTCCTTGTACTATAATGATACATACTAATGCAGTATGTTAATCATTAACAAGGAGAAGTACTATGTGGACCAAGCCAGAAGCAGTTGAAATGCGCTACGGTTTTGAAATTACAATGTATGTAATGAATCGTTAATAAAAAATAAGAGAAACCCTACCAAGTGTAGGGTTTTTCATTTTGTTGCAAAAATACCACATTTCCATACCGGTCTTGACAGGATAGACTATATACTATACACTAGAGACTAGTTTGATAGTCAGTGATAACTTTCTTTGCCAAAAAAGCAAACAGGGGTTGACACAAAGACTAAATAACTATACAATAAGGTTCAGTCAGCAAGTTATTGAAGTTGCAACTGTTGTAAAAATACAACAAAAAATATTTCAAAAGTTGTTGACAGTAGCGTTGAAAGGCGTTACAATAACAAAACAGTAGCAATTCCGCTACAAATTTTTAAAGGTAAAAGAAGAGAAACAAAATGCAAACGACGATGTTACATAGACAATCGATATCTAAACAAGCCAAAGTGCCGGCATGTATGTCAGCCTATTGGTCACAGTTTAGTTTCGGGCTTGGTCTAAGTAATAATGATCGCACACCTGAGATTACCGTAGGGTCCTTGGAGGATAGTGTAAGTTAACATAAACTAACACTCTAACTTTAAAAGGACCCTGGACTAAAAACCCAGGGTTTTTTGTTTTGTAGGATTTGAAAATGAAAGATTTAGATTTTAGAAAACAAAATGCTAAAGAGATAGATGAGCATGTACTAACACAAGATGAGCTCGAAAGGCTTATTGAGGAAAAGTTTAGACGTGCCCGTGCTTATCAATTAGCATTTGGCAAGCGAGAAGAAGAACTCGTAGAGTACGACTAATCGCAAAAGTGTGATAGGGAACGCGACCCTGCCTGCACTTAAAACATGGGCTTAATGTGGGCGGCCTACCGGATGGTAAGTTAGTGGCGATAACACTAATGCGTAAAATGGTAGCGTATTAAAGCAGATTAGGTCAGTGAGGAGGCACCAAGTTGTGTGCAACGATAGTCTGTTTTAATACACACTCTTCATTCAGCCCCTGACGCTGTCTAAAAGCATAGCGGAGAGTGTTACAAATTATGGACTGTGTTCCCTACGGCGGACTGTAAATCCGTTGCCTTAATATGTAGGGTGGTTGGCGATTAGGTTCGATTCCTTCACGGTCCACCAAATATACCCATGTAGCTTAATGGTCAAGCAACCGGCTGATAACCGGTAGATCTAAGGTTCGATTCCTTTCGTGGGTACCAAATTTATTGTGCGTGAGCAAGCAAGGTGTAGGCGCTTCGCTGTTAACGAAGAATGAGCTGGGTTCGATTCCTAGACGCACAGCCAATACTGTTGGGGCATTGTGTAATGGTAGCACAACAGACTTTGACTCTGTTAGCCTAGGTTCGATCCCTAGTGCCCCTGCCAAGTTTAAGGATACTAACAGCAAACTTTAACTAACTTTCAATTGGTGAAAAGAAATGTATCCTGTGTTTTATATCGCCGTGGACTTCTGGGTTAGGTCATCAGACTTTCAATCTGACTAGGCGGGTTCGATTCCCGTCGGCGATACCAATATGCCGTAGTAGTTCTCTGGGAGGGCAACGGATTGTCTATCCGACTAAGGAGGGTTCGATTCCCTTCTACGGCGCCAATACAATGTGTGGGTGGCAGAGAGGCCCAATGCAAGAGTCTGCAAAACTCTAAAGCCGTCGGTTCGAATCCGACTCCACACTCCATACCCGTGTAACTCAGTGGACTAGAGTACTACGCTACGAACGTGGGAGTCGGAGGTTCGAATCCTTCCATGGGTGCCAAGAAGAATATGGGGACAGCGAAAGGTCGCGGCGTTGCCTTGCAAGCATCGTGTCTAGAAGGGAGCGTTACCCTCGGTCTCCACCAGTTTAGGGATAGACGATAGTTTTGAGTCCCTGCCAGTCTAGGCACAGTGGGGTTGACTGTGTTGACACTATAGTATGACTGAAGCCGGTATGTTAAACTTGACTATTCGAGACAATCTAGCGAGTCCTCCCAGGAGGATAGTTAGGCGCCCGACCTTTTATCTCTGTGTAATGTCAATCTGGTAGACGGCCTGATCTGGAGTCAGGAGGCTGTAGGTTCGAATCCTACCATGGAGACCAATTTATGCTCTTTTAGTATAAAGGCTATTATTCCGGTTTTGTAGTCCGGCGATTGCGGTTCGAGTCCGTGAAAGAGCACCAATACGCTGCTTTAGCTGATGTGGTCATAGCAGGGGCCTGAAGAGCCTCGGAACTAGGTTCGATCCCTAGAGGCAGCACCAAGTTTAAGGATGTTAACAGCAAATTTTATACTCTAGACTTGTAATCTAACCAGTAAAAATACATCCTGTTTTTAAAGGAGAACATTGTGGCACATAAGCAACAAGGTAACCTAACTCGTAGTCCTCAATGGTGGAAACACCTTAAGGACTGGAAACGTGTTTGGCACAAACAAGAACGCCAAGCATACAAACAACTTATTAACAAAGGAGAATGACATGAAACGTTCAGGTAAACGTTAGTGTCAACCTTGATCCCGTATGGTCTTGGTTGGCACGTAAAACAATTTACATACGACCAACCACTCGTAGCGTTAACGGTAGCGCACTTGACTCTTAATCAATGAGGTGTCGGTTCGAATCCGACTGAGTGGACCATATGGGGGTATAACTTAGTGGTAAAGTAGTAGGCTTTTAACCTATTAATCAGGGTTCGATTCCCTGTGCCCCTACCATAAAGAATGACAATTAATGTAGATGTTGCGAAAGTACAGCCTCGAAAACTGTATGAGAGCGCAGAGCGATGCCCAGTTCGTGTGAGTGGGACTCAAGTAGCGACTAGTACTACGTACCTCTAACCTGTCGGCCGCTTCAAAGAAAATACAGGTAAAATGATTCCGGATGAGGGAGGCGGAATAATTAGTTGTCATCCTTTATGGTAACGTAGCATAGTGGCTAATGCAGCACCTTCATACGGTGTTTATCGTGAGTTCGAGTCTCACCGTTACTACCAATATAAATATTCTCATGATATCATTTGAATATATTAACGAATGGCGACTTGTTATGAAGTTGTCTATCGCTTGGCCGTTCGATCAACACGAAGTATACTCTGCTTTAGAAAACGAAGACTATTATGGAGATGGTGATAGAGTTTATTGTCCTACTCCTAAAAGTAGTATGCTTCAACAGATACTTGATATAGTTAAAGAAGAAAGTCAGACATTGTTAAAAAACATAAACACTCGTCAAGAATTTAAAGACAAGTGGTGTTTAGATTATAATGAACAGTTACTTAATAATACTAAACTGACTTGTATGTTTGTTTGTGACAAACCTGGATTTAGTTTAGATAGTCATATCGATTCAAGATTACAAGTTTGTACGGGCATGTTTTTCTTTAATAATTTTGATGATATTAAGCAATCAACAACTTTCTATACTACACATCAGGGAGAAAATCCTATACGATTAAGCAGTAAGTATGGTACAGGTTGGTATGCTGCAAACGATCAAGACAATTGGCATAGCGGAGGAAATTTCACTGATAGAAATCGCTATGCAATAATTCTAATACACAAACTAGATTTGAAATAATCTATGGTGCTCTTAGTGTAGTGGCCTGCACATCATGTTGTGACCTTGAGAGTATGAGTTCGATCCTCATAGAGCACCCCAAAGAACAGACCCCCGCTTTGCCAGGTTGTGCGGTGAACAATCTGGCATTTCAGATATATAATATGTTGTCTAAAGTAAAAGGGCTCGTGGCGATATAGTTGTTCCGTAGGACGATAGCTGGCTCCGGAAGGGCTAACTTGAAGGGTTTATAAAACTCACAACTAGTGGAAAATGACGGATAGTGGTTACAGCATGAGGCCGTTGACTGCTAAGTCGCTCCATGTTAGGCGAGACAAATAAAGTGGTGCTGTAACACCAGGTCGCCTCAGGCTAGCGCCAAACCAAAACTTTGTGAGCACTTTTTCTTTAGACAATGCAGGATTAATTCAGTGGTAGAATGTCTCGTTGCCAACGAGAATGTCATCGGTTCGAACCCGATATCCTGCTCCAAGTTTAGGGATACTCACAGCAAATCTATCCAAACGATAGGTAGTTGGTTCGATTCCAACTTTTTCCGCTATGGAAAAATAGCTCATTAGGTAGAGCATTCGTCAAGAATAGTATCCCGTTTTATTCCAAGGAGTGTATTATGAAACCTGTCATGTTTAAAAATCGCATGAACAGCGACAAAGTAGTATGTGAAGACACTCGCAAAGTTGAAACCATCGACGGTGTCGAGTACCTCGTTGTTCATCGCGTTGATAACAATCGACCTTTTCTAATGCGTAAAGATGCATTAGAAAAAATTCAAGATAAAAAGAAAGTAACAGGTCTTTAGATTAGAGGCTAAATCGTCACGTTGACATCGTGAAGACCACTGGTTCGATTCCAGTAAGACCTACCATGCCCCTCTGGACAAATTGGTAAAGTCGTCTCTCTCAAAAGGAGAAGTTGTTCACGGTTCGAATCCGTGGAGGGGTACCAAGTTTATGGTCGCTGTAGTTTAATGGCAAAACGTTAACGACAGCTATCCTGTTAAGGATACAGACAGCAATCTTTTCAATTCCACTGCTAATGGAAAGATCTGGGTTCGAATCCCAGCGGCGACCCCAAGTTAAGGATGATTACAGCAAACATTATTTCTGCAGCCAACTTTTGCAGGCCGGCCCGCTGGGGGTGTGTCGTGGGTTCGAGTCCCGGCTTAGACACAGCATCCTGTTTTGCTCTTGTAGTTAAATGGCATAACACATTCTTGGTAAGAATGTATTTCAAGTTCGATTCTTGACTAGAGCACCAAGAGAATGTATAATTAGTTTATCTGGCCGTAGTATAATGGACAATACAGTGGTCTTCTAAACCATTAATCCAGGTTCGATTCCTGGCGGCCGGGCCAATAATAAAACACACTTTACCAAACTATAAGTTTGGTTGTAAGGACTTCACACCACCGTTGAGAAAAGTGATGAGTGTGTTTTACTATCGGGCTTTGGTGAAATGGATATCATGCTTGTCTTCGAAACAAGCGGTGTGGGTTCGATTCCTGCAAGCCCGGCCAAAAAACAGTTGACAGAACTTTGTTTTTGTTATATAATAGACACTTACTAAGCAATTAGTAAAACGTTCATTAAAAATTTAAGAGATACTTTGCTCGGTTCGTCTATCGGTCTAGGACACCGCCCTTTCACGGCGGGAAGAGGGGTTCGATTCCCCTACCGAGTACCATTATTGATGTCTTCTGTAAGCTCAGAGGCACAGTACATGCGTTATGTAACCTACCCAATAAACAGTAATCGATCGTAAAGCTGTTGAGGATGGCAAATAGTGCAGTAGACATCAATAATGGTAAGTAAGAGTATGCCCCTGTGGTGGAATTGGTAGACACGCTGGTCTTAGAAGCCAGTGCTTCGGCGTAAGAGTTCGAGTCTCTTTGGGGGCACCATAAAATTTGGAAGTGTGGCAGAGTCCGGTTTATTGCACCTGTCTTGAAAACAGACGAACAGAAATGTTCCGTGAGTTCGAATCTCACCGCTTC
>Ga0255176_1000272_pt1 | contig 27951 bp, 26 predicted proteins | sample Atl_Atlam_RepA_8_2_FD_183622 | JGI IMG/M metagenome (GOLD analysis project Ga0255176, IMG submission 183622) | Freshwater microbial communities from Altamaha River, Georgia, United States - Atl_Atlam_RepA_8d | ecosystem: Environmental > Aquatic > Freshwater > River | place: USA: Georgia... | reverse complement strand
AAGCATGTGATCTTAAATCACCGAGTATCGTTGATTGGAAAAAGAAATGGATCATTTATACTGGGTCTCGGGAAAACAAAGCTTTGCTTGAAAAGAAAATAAAATTACCAAATATACAAAAGCATTTAGATAAATATTCAGAAATAAACACCTCATCGTATGCACCTTATGGATTGCATAGAGCAAGAACAGAGAATCTATTTGAAGGCGGTTCTAAAATTCTGAGTGTGCGAAAAGGAAAAAAACAGTGCTTTGTGTGGACAGATAAAGAAATGGTCGTAAACCAAGCTGTAATTGTTATCCAAAGCGGTAGTGAGTGGTTAGATAAACTACTAGCATTGTATTTAAACTCGAACGAAGCCTATGAATTTTTCAAAAATACTAAGTCCCAGGGGGACATAGTTCAGGTGGATAAAGAAGTACTCCTACGAGTTCCAATCCCAGAGTTTTTAAAAAGTATAAACAAAACTGCGACAAACGAAAGAAAAGTAGCGAAATGGTTGTTGGAATATGATCCCAATAAAATTTATGGATTATTGCAAGACTGCCAAGATAAAAAAGCGGCTTAGTTAATAAGCAGATGAACTAATGGAAAGGTTTTTTGTGAAAACAATACCTTTCCGTTTTTTTATGATAATTGGTGACTTAAGAATAACAATTTTAGATATTTTCCATCCCCATTTAGGTTTTTGTGAAGTCCAGTCCCATTGACTACCGTTTTCTACTTTGTGTAAGTGAAATTCTGATCTAAAACTAAGTTGTGTCTTGTATTGGTAACACTCAGAGAATCTAACTAGACAAACCCCTCTTGCTTCAAACTTTCCCTCACGACCTGGTGTCTCTATCATTAGCAAATCTTGGTTAATGTAGTTTTTTGGAATAGGGTATGTACGCGTTTCGACAGTTTTATCTCCACTTAAAATTAGCCGAGAAATAGGAAATTGAATGTTGATACCAGTAATTTTTTTTCTCGACATAAATTTTTAACCTAATGGGCGATGAAGTGAATTTTCGTCATTCGGTTTAAGTTGCTTATGATTTGTATGCTTCATTCGCGTATTCCAAGATATTGACCTTGCGTCGTCAACAAATGTTGAGACTCTGCTTTTAGCATTACAACAATCCTTTTTATTAGACCAAAGATCTTGATCGCTCCAAAATTGATTGTCACCGTTGCCTATATAGCAAGTGGTGAACTCAATAGCATTACTTAAGCAACGAGCCTTAATTTGTTCGTAATAAGCTCTAATCTCCGCTTGGCTATAATGAACATCTCTAGATTTCTTTTTGGTAGTTTCAGAGAAAACAGATTGTTTCTTTGTATCGTCACGGTAAAGAGAGTGTAAATCCCTACCGATAGCTTTTTCAATCTGGTTAAGGCTGAAAGATGAAAGTCGCACCATCCCAGCCAAAATTGATGGAATTCCATAGGATGCAATTTCATCGACCATTTCAAAAGATGAATAATGAAATGGCTCCGGCATATTTTTTTTGTCGAAATTTGGATCGGTAAAATATCCATCTGCATAAATTGGAAAGAAGGGATTAAGTCTTACAGTTGTCCAAAAACCATTCTGACTAAGTTTTTGCAAGGCAAGCAACCTACGCTTTGAGCTCGGCGCACCTTTTTCAATAATCTTATTCATCTCATCGTTTGTAGATGAGATACTTGCTTGCACTGAGCAAAGTTTAGGATTTAGCAATTTCATGTAATCATCATGTGCGACTAAATCAGAGCGTGTAAAAATGATGTATGGATATTTATAAAAATCCAAAATTTTAAGAAGTTCTTTAGTAACACCATATCTTTGATCCATGTGCATAAAAGAATCAGACATAGAGCCTATTCTTAAAGGAATACGCTTTTCCATGACCGAACGCCATTTAGAAACCTTATCAGTTTCAAAAACTGTATAAAAAGTTTTCCAAACATCACTAATATCAACAGGCATTGGAAAAGGATTATTCCAATAGCCATGTACTGTTAATTCTGCTTTTGCATAACAATACGCACACTCATGTAAGCAGCCTCTTCCGTAAGTGTCGATTTCAAAAGTATAAAGGCATTGTTGGCAAGTATGGTGACTGTTCACCAGTTTAAATGGAGTGTTAAAAACAATGCCACCTCTTGGTTGTTTTAAGCCAAAACGCAGTTCAAGTTTTCGATAAGTTTCATAGTCGAACTGTGATTGATATTTTGAAACTTTTTTTAATTTTTCAACTTGTTCAAAAATTTTATCACTTTTTGGTGTTGGAATTTCCTGATTAAGAAGTTGTCTTCCTTCAGATGGAACTCCTCTAATTGGAAAATGGAATAGATTTGAAGCTGGTACAGGTGTGACCTGGCTAAATTGTTCGGACATTTTTATTCTCCTTTTTAGCCGGGGTCTGTTTTACAGGGGTAAGACTAAACGTTGGATTTTTGATAAATTCCATGATGGCTAGTTTTGCCATCGTTGAAAAATCCAAAAGAGGGTTCTTAACTAAGAACTCTTCAATTTGTGCTTCTTCTTTGTCTGTGAATCTAATGCCGCGAACTTTGCTCATTACTGCCTCGGTTAACTTTGTGCTGATGGAGTACAACTGTGTTGAACAACGTTCAACTGTAGATATTTCTATTGCAATGCATTATACCAGTACTTTGGGCCGTAAACAAAATTCTCTGGACTCTAAAAAAGGCCAATTTCTTCCGATGTTTAAGTCACCAAAAGCATATTTAAAAGTGCATATTTTGTTGGCATTGGAGAAAATAATGGCAGGTCAGTACCTTACCAAATCGCGATTCAAAATTGGCGTAGAATGTCCGACAAAGCTCTTTTATTCTGATGACAAATCTTACGGCAACCTTAACGAAGACAACTCTTTCCTTGAATCTTTGGCCGAGGGGGGCTTTCAGGTTGGTGAACTAGCCAAGCTTTATTATCCGAATGGCGTAGAAATCACTACTGTTGATAAAGATAAAGCAGTACAAGAAACACTAGAGTTACTTAAGCGCGAAAATGTCGTGATTTATGAAGCCTCATTTAAGCACGAAAATCTTTTTGTGAAAGCTGATCTTGTGGTCAAGCATGGAAATGCGATTGAACTGATCGAAGTTAAAGCAAAGAGTTTTGATCCGCACGAAGAAGATCAGTTTTACAGTAAGCGCAGTTTGAAAAGTGGTAAGCCCAAATTAAATTCTACGTGGGAGCCGTATCTTGTAGATGTTGCATTCCAGGCACACGTCATTAAAAAAGTTCTCCCGAAGGTTACTCTTACAAAATCCATGATGTTTGCTGATAAATCAAAAGTCGCAACAGTGGATGGATTGAACCAAAGATTTTTTCTCGAAAAAGGAGAAAATGGTCGAACGCAGGTTAGAATTTCAGAAAATACAACTTCAGATGCTTTGGGCGACAAAATTCTTGTAAAGGTTGGTGTGGATTCTGAAGTCGATGTTGTTTGGGACATGACCTTTGATAATGGAATGGGGTTTGAGCAGATGGTGACCTACTTGTCAGATATCTGCAAAAAACATGATTTTGCGAAACCCATTATCGGTAACCATTGCAAATCGTGTGAGTTTCGAATCAATCATAAGCAAAAAGACAAAGGACTTAAGAGTGGTTTTGAAAATTGTTGGAGCGAAGCTGCCAACTTGACAAAGAATGATTTTGAAAAGCCATTTGTCTTTGACGTTTGGAATTTTAGAAAAAGTGCTTCTTTAATTGAAGAGGGAAAATACTTTATTGAGCAAATTGACGAAGAAGATGTTTCTCCGACATCAAAAAATGATGACGTCGGGCTGTCAACTTCAGAGCGTCAATGGATTCAGATTGAAAAAGTACAAAATAAAGACCAGCTGCCATTCATAGATCTGGCTGGTTTACATAGAGAAATGAAGTCATGGATTTTTCCACTGCACTTCATTGATTTTGAAACGACAATGGTTGCAATTCCATTTCATAAGGGCAGAAGACCCTATGAGCAGATTGCTTTTCAGTTCTCGCATCACACTGTAGCTAAAGATGGAAAAATTATTCATCAAGATGAATATATCAATCGCACAAAGGGGCATTTTCCTAATTTTGACTTTGTTCGCGCGTTAAAAGCTGCTCTTGAAAAAGATCATGGCACAGTTTTCAGATATGCTGCGCACGAAAACACAGTTCTTTGCCAAATTCGTGGACAGCTATTAGATTCCGAAGAAAATATTCCAGACAGAGATGATTTAATTAAATTTATTGAGTCAATTACTAACGGCGGAGATTCCGCAAAAGAATGGACTGGCTCTCGCAATATGGTTGATTTGTGTGAGTTAGTGAAAAAGCATTTTTACCATCCACTAACGGCTGGGTCTAACTCAATCAAAAAGGTTCTTCCGGCGATACTTGCTGAATCGAAGTATCTTCAAGAGAAGTATGCCAAACCAATTTATGGGACGAATGAAATCATAAGTAAAAACTTTAAAGATTGGGCATGGATCGTTCAGGATATGTCTCGAAAAGTTGCTGATCCGTATAAACTGCTTCCTACAATTTTTACAGACCTTGATTTGGAGCAGATGGATTCGTTGATTACTGACGGAAGCATCGCTGATGGTGGAGCTGCAATGACTTCGTATTCACGAATGCAATTTACACAGATGAGTGAACAAGAATCAGAGAAAGTTGCTAAGGCACTTCTCAAGTATTGCGAACTAGACACCTTCGCTATGGTTCTGATTTTTGAATATTGGAAACATGAAATTGAAACAGCAGCTAGAAAAGCGGCGTAGGGGGGGCTCTGTGAAAAATCCAGGTCAAACACTAAAAATATTTTTAGCCGATGGTGTAGCAAGCGGACTACGTGTAATTGAAAAATCAAATTGGGTGGGAAAAGCAATTGCATGCTCTCGAAGCCAGCTATCTAAGGTAAAGGATAGACCTGAATTCAAAAAGACAGGCGTTTATTTGATTTATTCACATGACGCTGGCGATGTAATTCCGACTATTTACATTGGTGAAGGTGATCCAGTTCTACATCGGTTGGAAGCTCATGATAGAAACAAGGATTTTTGGGCACACTTAATACTATTTAATAGCAAAGATGAATCTCTGAATAAGGCACACATACAATATTTAGAGTCAAGATTAGTTGAAATGGCATTAAAAGCAAAAAAATGTAGGTTGGAAAATAGCAATTCACCAACTTTACCTGCACTTTCAGAGTCAGATATTGCTGATATGGAATCATTTTTGGAGAATATGATATTAATTTATGGCGTTTTGGGTGTTTCTGTTTTTGAAACTCCTAAATTCGAGAAGAGTGCTGAGGCGACAGATAGCATATTTTTTTTGAAAGGAACAAATGCCGATGCAACAGGGTTTGAATCTACCGATGGGTTTGTTGTTTTGAAAGGTGCAAGATTAAGTTTAACGGAGGCGCCATCAATACATACTTCGCATAAAGACTTTAGGTTATGGATGATATCGGATGGACTTATTACGAAAACATCAGATGGTTTTTATCTTTCACAAGACTATACTTTTACTTCACCGAGTAAGGCAGCAAGCATTTTACTTGGTCGAAATGCGAATGGTCGCATTGAGTGGAAAGATAAGTCAGGGAAGACGTTAAAAGATATTCAAGAAAAAAATTAGTCGATAAAATCAACGTAGGGAATAAAATGACAACAAAAATATACAAAGTCACTTGGGGTTCGAATGGTATTGCTAATTGGGAATTAGTACCTAAAGAGCAAATACAATTAGTCGGAAGTAATATTCTTGAGTTATCTAAAAGTCTCCCGTTGTTAAATGCGGGCCTAAGTATTATTCATGTTGGGCTTAGTGTAGCAATTTTGGCAAAAGTTAATAAGATTGATGAAAAAGTAGATAAAATTAATGCCAAATTTGATCTGCTTTTTTTAGATAGATCACTCGATTATTTTCTAGAAAAATGTAAAGTAGCAGGTTCGTTAAAAATGGAGCTACTTTCTGTTTTGGAAAATGATTTACTAAATGCACTATGCTCCTTAGAAAACACTCGCGATCTTCGATTGCCAGCATATTTAGCTCATAAAATCTATCATGTCGCTGAAGGTATAACACAGCTAAACGAAGTAATTTATATGATTTTACATAATGGTGCCATTTCTAATGTTGATCAACTGGAATTAGAAGAATGGGTCAAAGAGAAGGGATCTGAGATTGATCTTCTGCCATCTGGTGGTTTTGCGGCACAAAGTACAATATTAAGTATAGTCGAAAAGTGTCTTCCAAAAAAAGACGAAGCATTTTTGGATAAGATAAAGGGTAATTCAAAAGGCAAGCAGACTATTTTAGTCAGGGCATTGTCTGATAATCATATGCTGGAAGTTGGTCATGCACTTTTGATAGCTATCAGAGAAATAAGACTTTTTCAAAAATTTCGTCCAAGGCTTGAAGAAAAAATTAAAATATCAAATGGTGCCATTTATTTGAAGTTGCCCTAGTGGAAAAGGAGGTAATATGACAAAAAAAAATCTTTATTACTTAGTTGAAGGTGTACCATTGATTGAGGTTATTCAAGCAAAGACTATTGATGAGAATGTTGAATATTATAAAAAATTATTGAACTCATGGTTTTTAGATCCAGCAAAGAACCATAGATCTTTACCCATATATTAAACTTCGATCTTTGAGCTCTCAACAGATGGAAGATAAGATTTAGCAAGTTCGCGAGCATTAACAATGTCAACAGTAAATGGAAATCTTGACTCTTCAATATTTTCTCTGATTTGCGATAGAACGCCAGATGAAAGATCGACGTTTTCTGGCAGTTGAAAAAGAACATCGACATCAGAATGAGAGTGGTGTTTTGAACTTGTTCTTGAACCAAAAATAAATACGCGAGCATTTTGTTTTTTTAAAGGTAGAATAACAAGCTGTTCGAGAATATTAAATTGTTCTTCGGTCATTCCAAATTTCATTTAAATTTCTCAAGTTGTATGATCAAAGATTTAACTTCGGTTCTAAAAAGCAATATTTGGGCAAATACAGTTTTGGCTGTTTCTTCGTCATATGAATGGCTAGAACTGTTTCTAGCTTCGATAAAATCCAGCCATTTTTCAGCCGAAAGTATAAGGTCGGCACGAGCCATTTCTCGGACCGCTTGTTTAGGGAATTTCGTATTTGAACCAAGCATTTTAATTGAAACTTTCCATGAAAGCTCTATGCAGTACTCAAATCTTTGAATACAAGCATCTCGTGCTATTTTGAATTGAACTTCATTTGCCTGATTTTGCTCTGCAAACAAAAGAGCTTCTTCAAGGGTCTTCAGTGCTTTTTGAAGTTCTTCAATTGAGATATTTGTTAAGATTTTGGGTTTATTTTCTGAATTCATTCAAAACTTCCTTGAGGTCACTATAGGGTTTTCAGGCGAAGACCACTTAAATTCTATATTCACCCAAGCATAATTCTACGTAAGGTTTGTCGTTTTTCAAATCAAAGAATAATGCAACTATTGATTTGGCCCACAAATAAAAAAACCACCTTACGGTGGTTATTAAAAAACAAACTGATTTCGTTAGAAATGGATGGGGTAGGAGGACTTGAACCTCCGAATGTTAGAATCAAAATCTAATGCCTTACCAGCTTGGCGATACCCCAACAGTTTGAATGTAAAAATTAAAATAATGAATTTTATTCAAGAGGGCAAGAAAAAATAAAGCCCAAACTCAGTTTATTGAGTTTGGGCCGTTTGTTCTATGGTGAACCACAAAAATTGATCACCTGAGCAGGGCAATTTGTCGTTCGTCGTACTAAGTTGCTATATTTATAACCACTTGAAGTTTCAAAAAACTCCCCCTATTGCCTACTTACTGAAGAATGATTAATCATCACCCTGATAAGTCTGCGGAGCTTTCTGACGCTTCAAATGCGTTAATGTTTCTCCCATAGAACGTAATTCTTTTTCATAAGCTTCAAAAACTAAATCTTCAAGTAGCTCGCGCGTCTCTTGATTAAGCGGATGGGCGATATCACGAAACTGTCCATCTTTGCGCTTTTTACTCGGCATAGCCACAAATAAACCGCCTGGGCCTTGGATGATTTTTAAATCTCTAACCACAAAAACATTATCAATTGTGATCGTGACATAAGCCTTTAAGCGGTCTTCATTCACAGGAAAAATTTTAACTTCGCTGATCTTCATGTTGCTGTCCCCTGTAGAGTAAGTTGATTTTTATCAGACTTACTTTTGTAGTTATACCTTGCTGCATTGCTAACAGTATTACTACTTAGGTCTTGTATCGGGACGATCGTCTTGAGACTTTAAAAAAATAACACAGGTGGGCGATTTTTTTAGAAAAATAGCTCTAGACCACCTGTGAAAAAAGAAAACTCAATAAATTTTGTATCAATTTAGATCAAAAGTCAGAACGGTTAAACCTCGACCGCGTGCTAGTCGCAAAGTGTTTTGTCCTTTTTTAAAAGCCTTAATAGCTTCTTGTGCGTTTTTGGGTTCGATTTTATTAACACTTAAAATAAGATCACCAACGCGTAATCCAATCTGACTTGCTATTGAGCCACGATCAACAGCTGTGATGATAGGATATCTGACCTCACTATTCAGATTAAACTCAGAGCGCAATTCATTTGTTAAATCTGAAACCTGAGCACCTAAATTGTGTGGAGTATTCGATTTTTTATTTATATTTTTGTCGTCCTGAGAATCATTTTGTTGACCGAAAGTTTTAGCTAAAGTTTTTTCTGATGGTCTCTCTGTCGGAGTGATTATTAAATCAATCGATTTTTCACCGCGCAAAACTTTCATTTTTACTTGTTGACCTGGTTCCGCATCCGAAACGGCATCAGTTAAGTCGCGCGAATTTTTAATTTTTTTTCCATTAAAATCAGTGATGATGTCGTATTGTTTTAATCCGGCTTTTTTTCCGGGCCCATCATCAACTTTTAAGACCACTGCGCCAGCAAGATCCTCATAACCCATTGCTTGAGCTGAGCTAGTGTCGATATCACCCAATCCAATACCGAGGAAACCTTTTCGAATCGACCCCCGTTGCTCAAGTTGTGGAATAATTTTTTTCACCTCATCAATTGGAATTGCAAAACCAATACCTTGTGCTCTGGCATCTATGGCTGAGTTAACACCAATAACAAATCCTTTCGAGTTAACTAGTGGTCCACCAGAATTTCCAGGATTTATCGAAGCATCAGTTTGTAAAAGAGGTAAACGATTTATTTCTTCGATTTCACGACCCTTAGATGAAATAATTCCTTTGGTCATTGTATGTCCGTGGCCGTAAGGATTGCCAAATGCTGCAACCCATTCACCAACTTGTGTGTCTGTCGAAGAACCGAGAGCTGCAGCTGTAAGCTTCACATCAGCCTTAATTTTAATGAGAGCAATATCTGTTCGGGCATCGCGGCCGATGACTTCAGCTTTGTATTGCTTGTTTGAATCTTCAGTGAGTTGAACTTCGATAATATCAGCACCATCGATCACATGATTGTTCGTTACAATAAGTCCGTCTTCGCGAATAATAAATCCAGTTCCTAGACCCATTCTTTGAGGCTTGCCAGGTTGTGGGCTGCGTCTGCGAGGAATTCCATAAAACTGTTCAAGCATTTCTTGCATTGGATCTCGAAACGCACGCCCTTGTGGGATCACAGATGTTGAGATATTCACAACAGATGGATTAATAGCCTTGGCTAGTTCAACAAATAAATTGGCAGGCATCGCGTCGCCAAGTTTGAGAGCAGGGGGGGATTTTTGAAAGAGTTGAGCCGTTGAAGTATTTGATTCAAAGTAAGCAAAAATGACTAATGTTATAACGATAATAAAATAGAGAAGTCTTTTCATGAATTGTCCTTTCAAATTTTTTCAGCTATGAGTTAAAAATTTATCTTAAACTTACAAACTTCAATTGCAGATCGTGAATTAAATTATCGATCAACCGTGACTCGTCTTGAGAAAGGTTGTTTTGTGTTTTACTTTTTAAGACCGATAGAAGGTCGATATTAAATCTTGCGAGATCTTTATCTACATGTTGTTTTCCTGTTTGAGGATCAGGCTCTATGCCCAAAGCAATTGCTGCAGAAGATCCGATTGACATGATAAGAACCGTAAGTGAGGCTTCCATTTTTTCCATGTTTTCTTTCCTTTGCCTTATATTGAGTATCCCAATATGTTTTTTTCTCGTTTAGTAATATGGGGATGAAAATTTAAGTTGTAAAGACTTGAAAATTTATCTGAAAGTATTGAAAAATAATAAGTGCCTTGAGTTAACAAAGCTTTATGCTGATTGATATAGTGCAATTTGTGTAAGAATAGACCAAATTCTAGTTGGGTGGCGTGTCCCAAAGTTTGCGCTTGAGATAGGGCTTTTAAATCTGCTGTATATATTTCTTTAGAAAGTCCTAAAAGAATAGATGCAAAATTAAAAAATGGACTAATAAGCTTTTCAATCGGGGTCAATGACATGAATAATAGACCAAGCACACGTCTTAGCATTTTAGATTGATGTTGTCCGTGACTGAGTAATAAATGACAGAGAATTTTTTTTTCTTGTGTTGTGAGATGGTTAATAACCCTTTGATTGATTGTAATGATCAATTCATTTGAAAACTCTGACCAGACTAAAGGCGGGGTGCGGTGTGGTGTTGTAAAAAATCTAACTTTTTTAACGCCATAGTACTTTTGAACTTCTTGAAAGTACTCGGTCATGCGACTGGGATCAGACCCTAGAATCTCATGCGACTTGGTCTTTGATAAAAATATGCGAAGTCCAACATAAAAAGTTAAATATAAAAAAGCTAAACATAATAAAAACGCAAAAAATAAACCAATGCGATCGGCTAAATTGAAACCTAATAATAATGTTAGGAAACATCCGGCAGCACTCCACAGCCAGACTTGGGTCAAGGTCTTCATAGCTTACAATTTTCCTGCGACTTCAGGTTGAAATCAAGGCTATTTGTGCCAAAATAAATTCTAACGTATTTTTCAGACAAACTATGTCAAACTTAGAGGTGTTCATATGGACGTTGCGGCGCTAAATCAAGCTGTTAAAGATCAAAGTTTATTCATTTCGCAAATGATGAATGAAATGAATAAGGTTGTTGTTGGTCAAAGAGAGATGATTGAAGGAATCGTCATGGGATTATTAACAGGTGGCCATATATTACTTGAAGGTGTACCTGGATTAGCAAAGACGCTCACGATCTCAACACTTGCGCAAACAATTTCGCTGCATTTTCAGCGTATTCAATTTACTCCGGACTTGCTGCCCACTGATTTAATTGGAACAATGATATTTAATCCGAAATCAGGTGAATTTTCAGCAAAAAAAGGACCTATTTTTGCGAATATAGTTTTAGCTGATGAAATTAATCGTGCTCCTGCTAAAGTTCAATCGGCTTTATTAGAGGCTATGGCTGAAAAACAAGTCACCATCGGAGAGCAATCTTACAAACTCGATCATCCCTTTTTAGTTTTAGCAACACAAAATCCACTTGAACAAGAAGGAACTTATCCATTACCGGAAGCGCAAATGGATCGCTTTATGTTTAAAGTTAATGTGACTTATCCGACAAAAGCAGAAGAGCTTGAAATAGTTACTCGCATGGGAATAAATGAAAAACCTCAAATACAAACAGTTCTGACAAAAGAACAATTATTAGCAACTGTTAAAACGGTAGATCAAATTTATGTCGACCAAAAAGTTAAAAATTACATTGTTGATTTGATTATGGCAACGCGCGAACCAAAACAATATGGCTTAAATCGTTTAGAAAAAATTATTGCTGTTGGGGGATCACCGCGCGCAAGTTTAAGTCTTATTCGTGCAGCTAAGGCTCACGCTTTTTTGCGTGGACGAGGTTTTGTAACTGTTGAGGATATTAAATCAATTATTTATAAAGTATTAAGACATCGATTGATTTTAACTTATGAAGCTGAAGCTGAAAATTTAAATCAAGATGACATTATTAAAGAAGTTTTGTCTGCAGTTGAGGTATCAGCATAGGTTCAATTGAGTTTTATTGAGCATATTTTGATTTAGAAAGAGATTTAAACATGAATCATCATCATCAGGCCAACCACAACCAGCAGCAAGTGCCAACATCGATACTAAAAAAAATAAAAAGAATCGAAATTGATACACGCAAATTGGTTAATAATATTTTTTCTGGTGAGTATCATACAAAATTTAAAGGTCAGGGAATGACTTTTTCGGATTTTCGTGAATATGTCCCTGGTGATGATGTTCGGTCAATTTCGTGGGCTTTAATGGCTCGCGCTGGAAAACCATATGTCAAAACATTTGAAGAAGAACGTGAATTAACACTTATTATTGCTGTTGATATAAGTGGCTCGCAGGATTTCGGATCGAAAAATAATTTTAAAGGCGAAACATTGGCGTACGTTGCAGCCACTTTGGCATTTAGTGCTATTCGAAATAATGATCAGGTTGGTTTGCTATTATTCACGGATGATGTCGAGTTGTTTGTGCCGCCGAAAAAAGGCAAATTTCACGTTTATAGAATCTTGCGAGAAATATTATTTTTTAAACCTAAAAGTTCAAAAACGAATATTCAGAATAGTTTAGACTTCTTACGCGGTGTTTTGAAAAAAAGAGCCACTATTTTTTTGCTGAGTGACTTTCAAGATACAAACTATGATACAGCATTGTCATATTTAGAAAAAAAACATGAGGTCATAGCTGGTCTTGTGACTGATCCAGCAGAATTTATGTTTCCAGATGTAGGCTTGATTGATCTGCACGACGCTGAGACTGGCGAAACTGTGTTGGTTGATACATCAAATCCAGCTTTCCGAGAGGAAATGAAAACTCGATTTAAACAGGATTTTGAAACGTTTCAAAAAAATTTAAAGAAATCAGGAGTCGATAGTTTTACGTTTGAAGCCAATGATGAATTTCACAAATCTTTACTAGCGTTTTTTAAAAGAAGAAAGGCGCGATAATGTCTGAAGTGAATTGTCAAATAAACATTCCCAACGTTGACGGTTTGCCTGAAAAGGAACTAACTGTCGGTAGGCATTTTGTGATTAACTGTTTGGGACAATGGGATAAATCATTCAAATTTGATCAAGCACAACTGATGCTCAATTCTCAAGAACAACATGTATTGAAGTTATTTAAAGCTGAAGCTCGTGATACACAATCGTTTGATTTAGATGTCACTACGTATGTGGCAGGTCAAATCACGATTCCTCAATTGCAAATCAGTGATGGTTCACATCAAATAAGTTTAGGTGATATTCAATTTGAAGTGCGATCAGTTTTGCCTCAACCAGAAACGCAGTCTCAGCAATCTGTGTCTCAAGAGCAACCTAAGCCATTTGGCTATGCATTTGGACGCTTGAATTGGCCTCTCATGTACACATTGAGTATTGTCGGATTGTTATTTGTATTTGTTTTGTATGTGCTGTTCAAAGCTATACGTCGACAAAAATGGAAACGTCTCTCCGAGCAGGTGAGATCATTTGACAATGTACAAAGTCCAGAACAGCAATTCTATAAATCAATACGTCAGATTGAAAAAAGGCGTTTTCCAACTGATGAACTCGTTAAAGCTTGTCGTATATATATATTACGACAGTATCGATTACCTGTTTTTGATCTCGCAATTTCTGAAAGCGATCAATTTCTTAAAAATAAGTTCGTTCGATTTGGAGATCATCGTAAAGTCATTATCAATATGCTTAAAGATATAGAGCATATTTCTAATAGTTCAAACTTAAACGATGAACAGAAGCAAAAATTTATCAAAAATTTTTATAACTTTATAGATAAATGTGAATCACTTCCGCAGGATAGCGTTATTCGTAATCTTGGAAGGGAAAATTGATGACACTTCAGTTTTTTGGCTATATTTGGGCGAATAGTTGGGCATTTAGTTTACTGTTGTTATTGCCAATTATTTATTTGGTTCTTCGTCGGTTACAAAAAAAGAAATCAACTTTTCAGATTAGTTCAGTCGCACTTTTTCGACCTTGGAAAAATCGAGGCAAGGCGCAACTTGTTATTTTTAATCAGTTTATATTGCTTGGTGCGGTGGCTTTAATGATCTTAGCCTTAGCTCGACCACAAACAATGGATTCAAGAGTTAAAAGGACATTGGATGGAATGGATATTGTTATCGTACTTGATATATCTGACAGTATGTTAATTGAAGACATGAAACCATCTAATCGGTTAGAGTCCGCAAAAGAAACAATTTCACAATTTATTCAGAATAGATCTTCGGATCGAATTGGTCTGGTTATTTTTGCGGGTGAAGCTTTTACGCTTGTTCCGCCAACATTGGATTATCAGCTTATTATGGAACGTGTTACTCAAATCCAAACAGCCAGAGATGCGAGAATTAAAGATGGTACAGCTATCGGTGTGGCTTTGGCGGCAGGTGCGGCGCGGTTAAAAGATTCACAAGCTAAATCTAAAGTTATGATATTTTTGACTGATGGTGAGAACAATTCAGGTACTATTGATCCTGAGACTGGCTTAGAAATCGCTAAAGGTTATGGTTTGAAAATATATTCAGTAGGCATTGGCAAAGACGGACCTACAAAATTACCAATTTATTCACAAGATATGTTCGGAAATAAATTTAAACGTTATCAGCCTTTTGAAAGCACAGTGAACGAAGATCTACTTGGTCAAATGGCTAAATTAACTGGTGGAAAGTATTTTCGCGCAAATAAAGAGGATTCATTGCAAGGTATTTTTAATGAAATTAATAAGCTTGAAACTGTTAAAATCGAAGATCAGAAATTTGTAAGATACAACGAGTTTTATTTTGTTTTTCTAAATTGGGGTTTATTATTGTTGCTTGTACATGCAGTTCTTAATTTAACTTATTTAAGAAGGGGGCCTTAAATGTCAGTTCTTAAATGGGGTAACCCTACAGCATTTTGGTTTTTTTTGCTATTGTTTGGCTATATCGTTTTTTATTTTTTAGTCGAAAAAAAATTTGAAAAACAATTAGGTCAACATTTTGGAGCAAAGGTTGTTCCTTGGCTCAGAAGTCGTGTTTCGCAATCTAAACGTCGGTTGAAATTATCTTTAGAAATCATAGCTGTTTCATTTTTATTGCTTGCATTAGCTAGACCGCAAATGGGGCAATCTGAACAGGAAATTAAAAGCGAAGGCGTCGAACTGATGATCTTATCTGACGTTTCAGAAAGCATGTTGGCTGAAGATGTTAAGCCTTCGCGACTCGAACAAATGAAGATTGATTTAAGCAAGCTCATGGATTTAATGCCAGGTAACAAAACGGGATTAATTGCATTCGCGGGAAGCGCAGCATTGATGTCTCCTTTAACTTCGGATCCGACAGCTTTAAAAATGTATTTACAATCATTGGACACTTACGCTGTATCGACACAGGGAACATCATTTGAAACTGCTCTATCTTATGCTAAAGAGGCTTTTGAAAAAGGTGGTGTGACTCAATCACAAAATTTAAAAACTACTCGAGTAATTATTGTAGCCTCAGATGGTGAAGATCAAGAACAAGGAGCTATTGAAACTGCGCAAGAACTTGTTAAAAGTGGCATAAAAATTATTTCAATCGCCTATGGAACTGAAAAAGGTGGTAGCATTCCGACACGTGATCAATTCGGTAATTTAACAGGAATGAAGAAAACTCAGTCGGGTGAAACTATCATAACTCAAGTTAAAGGCGATTTTTTAAAGCAGCTTGCGGAAAAAGGGCAAGGACACTTTTATTTTGCAAGATTTAATGGTGATCATCTTAAGCAGATTGTTCAAGATATAAATCAGTTTGAAAAGATGCAATTTGATTCTTCTACAGTTGTTCAGTACGACGAAAAGTTTATATTTCCATTAATTGTAGGTTTGATGATTTTAATTATTAGCTTTTTTGTAAATGATCGAAATCGTGAACAAATGCAATGGAGAGGGCGATATGAATACGAATCGTAAATCGCAATTTCTGAAGCTTATTGTGACCTTAATTTTAATTCTCAATTTTGGTGAAAGTCTAAAAGCGGAAGTAAATACAGAATCTATTGTTCAATATCCTTCATTAAGAGCATATTATTTTAATTATAAAGCACAAAAAGCGCTTGAAAATAAAAATCCAGAGTTGGCTTTACAATATTTATTACGTGTTCTCGAAACTGAATCACAGAATGCTCAAATTTTTTCAAATTTAGGAATAGCATTTGATCATTTGAAAAAAACAGAAGAGTCGGAAAAAGCACATAAGCAAGCATTAAGTCTATTAGAATCCCATATAGCTGCGTTAAGAGAAGCAGATAAGTTTCAAATTTTCTACAATCTCGGTGTATTCTACGGTAGTCAAAATAAAGTTGAAGAAGCTCTAAATTTTTATCAACGCGCTCTTGATATAAATCCAACATCTCAAGAAGTAAAACACAATATTGAATTATTGATACAGCAGCAAAAACAGCAGCAACAGCAACAAAGCGGTCAATCGCAGAACCAAGATCAAAAAGATCAAAATAAAAATAATGAAAAAGATCAAAAAGAAAATAATAATCAAAAAGATAATAAAGACCAAAATAAAAACGATGATAAAGACCAAAACAAAGATCGATCGCAAACGCCGAAATATCAGCCGAGACCATTTAAAGGTGATCAGCTAACTGAAGGTGATGTTAAAAAAATCTTAGGTGAATTGTCAGAACAAGATAAAAAAATTAGATCTAATTTTAATAAAAAAGAACGTAAAGAGGGACGTAATGACAAAGACTGGTAAAATTAAGTTCAGCATTCTTTTTGTTTTTTGTTTTTTTATTCAATTTCTGCATGCCAATGAATCTCTGAAAGTCGAAATTCATCCCGAAGATCCAGTTGTTGGTGAACAGGTTGATATTGTATTGAGTGTACAGGCGACTGATGACTTTGAAGCTTCACAACCACAGGTTCCTGAAATAGCAGGGCTCAAAATCATCAAAGCTCAAAATATGGGGCAGTCTTCATCGACGCGAATGAATTTTATTAATGGAAAAACTGAATTTTCAAAAACAGTAACGCAGCAGTTTTTAATGTCGTATCAAGCTGTTAAAGTTGGAACTGTTGTCATTCCCTCATTTAATATTTCGATTAATGGAAAAACGATTTCATCGGCTCCGCAAAAAATTATGGTTGGAAATCAAAAGCAATCGAATAATCGTCAAGGCACAGTGCCAGGAAGGCCTCAATATCAACAAGATGATCCATTTGCAGATGAAGATGACATGTTTTCGCAATTGATGAAGCAACGAGAAAAAATGATCGAAGATTTACAAAGACAAATGGGTATACCTGGTGGATCGATCGGTGGTCGAAGACAGTTTGGACAGAATGGTTCAGGTCGTGCTATGCCCTCTGTTACTTTAGATGTTAACATGAACGAAGCTTTTTTTCTTCATTTAGAAACGGATAAAAAAACTGCCTATGAAGGTGAACAAATAACGGCTCATTGGTATTTTTATACTCGTGGACAAGTTGAATCTTTAGATCGAGCTAAGTTTCCTGACTTGAAAGGTTTTTGGAAGGAAATTATTGAAGAAGTACCGGCTTTGCAATTTGAAGAAGTTTTAGTTAACAATGTTCCGTATCGTCGTGCGCTGCTTGCAAGTCATGCTCTGTTTCCGATTAAAGCCGGCAATGCTGCTATTGATGAGTTTAAAATCAAAGCAAAAGTACGGTTACCAACTCAATTTGGTTGGGGTGATCTCAACGATTACACAAAAGCTTCCAAGCGAATGGTTATTCAAGTCTTGCCGCTCCCGCTTGAAAACAGACCGCAGTCTTTTTCAGGCGCAGTAGGACAGTTTCAAATACAAACCCAAATTGAAGGTCTTCAGTTTCCGGCAGAACAGCCGATTTCTTTGAAAGTCCGTTTTGAAGGACAAGGGAATGCCAAGTTGATCGAACTACCTTCGATTGCTTGGCCTGAGGGGTTAGAGGTTTATGATACTAAAAGCGAAGCTAAGTTTTATAAAAATGGACAAAGCTACAAAGAGTTTGAAATTTTATTACTGGCTCATAAACAAGGTGAAGTTAAAGTTCCGCAGATTAATTTTTCATATTTCGATCCTTTACAAAAACAATATGTAACAAAATCAACAGAAGAGTTTGCAATTAAAATAACAGAGCCCATTAAGGGACAAAAAAATGAAACATCGTCTTCGCAAAAAATCAATGGATCAGCGGCGGAGATTGAGCGGAAATTTTTACCTGTGGCGGAATTAAGTCAAGCTTCGCTTTCTTGGTCGCATTGGCGCTTTCCTGTGTTGGGTTTTTTAAGCTTTTTTATTTTAATAAGTTTTATAGTTCAACCATTATGGGTTTATCGACAGATCAGTTATTCGCCGAATCTTAAGCAAAAAGTCATTCAAAGACTAAATCTCGTTGATTCGGCTATTAAAGCTCAAGACTATAAAAAAATGGGTCGTGAGTGTGTCAATTTGCTTTATTTAATTGTATCGGCTCTAGCGCAGGAAAAGAATGCAACTCAAGATTGGGCAGTTCTTCTGGATAAAATGCCGGAAAACTATCGGCACAAGTACCAAACACAATTAAACGAATTGTTTGATTATTTTCAAACAGTTGGTTTTGCACCTGAAGAATTACGTCGTGAAGCTATAGAACAGAGGCCGATACAGACAATGGTACTTAATCTAAGAAGCGCTGCAGACAAAATTACAGCTGATTTAGCCTAAAAATGTCTTTAAAACTTGATTGACTGGTTTTTCACTTGTAGCCTTGAGCTTTAAACAAAGGTGAAAATGTGAGCCGATTGACTGTAAAAGTAATAGCAAGATTATGTCTAATAGCCTTAATTTTTTTGATTAATTTATTAACGACTGGTTGCGCTTTATATCAAAAACCGAATTCATCGAATAAATCGTCAGATCAAAGTTATTCTGATACCGCAAATCGTCCTGCAAACGAGTATACACAAGACGGTGATCTTGAAAAATTTAGATTATCTCAAACACAAGCAGGATTGAAAAATACTGAGATTGGCGATCAAGAGCTTGAAACAATTCCAACTGAAATTAATGAAAGCGTTGAAATGTGGATACGATATTTTCAGGGGCGTGGTCGCGAGCATATGGAACGCTATTTGGCCAGATCGACACGATATGAAGCTCTCATGAAAAAAGTATTGCGTGATAACAAGTTACCAGAGGATCTATTTTATATTGCTTTAATTGAATCCGGATTTAGTTCACGGGCCTTTTCGCACGCATCAGCTGTTGGGTATTGGCAATTTATTCGAGGCACGGGTAAGCGCTATAAATTGCAAATAAATAAAATGGTCGATGAGCGCCGCGATCCAGTTTTGGCAACACAAGCCGCAGCCGAGTATTTTAAGGATTTATATGGAATTTTTAATTCATGGTATTTATCAATGGCCGCGTATAATGTCGGAGAAGGTCGTGTTTTAAGAGCGGTACGCAAGTATAAAACTAAAGATTTTTGGGAGTTGGCTCGTCATCGTAAAGCACTGCCAAGTGAAACAGATAATTATGTGCCAAAGTTTATTGCTGCAAAGTTAATCGCCAAAAATCCGGATAAATATGGATTTGAAGGGATTGATTATATGACTCCGATTGAGTTTGATCACATGACGTTTAATCAGCCAGTTAACTTACGTCAAATGGCTGATAAAATGAATATTAACTACGAAGACTTTAAAGATTTGAATCCTAAGTTTAAAGGTGAAGTTGCCCCGTTAGATAGTGATAGTAAATTAAGTTTAAGAATACCTGCCGGCACATCTGAAATAGCTATGAATGCAGCGCAAAGCAGTATAGCATCGGTTGTTGATTTTGTTCCTGATCAAAAAGACACTCAAGAGTATAAAGTTCGTCGCGGTGATAGTTTGGCTTCGGTTGCTCGTAAATACAGAACTTCAGTTGCTTTTTTACGTGAGATCAATGATTTTTCCCGTAAAAAAAGGATTAAGGTCGGACAAACAATTTTAGTTCCAGATCGTACACCGCTGAAGGATCGTTCACAAACAGCTGATCGCAAAAAAAAAGAAAAAAATGAAAAAAAAATAAGTGATTTTTATATTGTTAAAAAAGGTGATAGTTTAGCTTCGATTGCTGAAAAGTTTAATTTATCAGTTCACGAATTGAGTCGCGCTAACAATCTTAAAAGAAAATCAAAGTTGAGAGCCGGCGTAAGATTAGTGATACCTAAGGAAATATAAGATATATAAAGTTAATCAAAAGAAAAAACCCTAAGCTCATCATCTTGATAGGCTTAGAGTTCAAGGGGAATGAAACCAATCCATGAAATAAAATGTTGTGTTCAATTTTTTTCCTTCCATTGCAGTTTTGACACCGCAGGTTTAAATACCCTTTGGTAGCTGGCTGGCATATTAAAGCCCCTGTAGCTTTGCGTCCCACAGTTTCCAGTGGTTTGCCCTGAGGCAAAGGAAGGATACGGAATGACCCGTATTCTTTAAAACCGCTAGTGACCTCCTATAAAAAAATAGTTGTCATTAACATCATGTGACTTAAATTATTAAGTCATTTAATAATATAATAAGTGTTTAATATTTTATTATTAGCAACGTCACTTCGGTACTTTATCGTTATGATCGAAAACTCTTCTCATCAAACGTCCCCCCTATGAACTAACTACTGATTCCTCGCTGACCTTTAATTAGGCTGTTACCAGCTTCTAGCAAGGCTTACGTTAGTTGCATTCTCTGTATGTATTTATATTAACCTGGTCTTGAAAAACTTTTCCATCTTTTATGAAAGATTCTCAAAAAAGTATAAAATTTGTTTTTCATTGGGAAAATGAGACAAAATTGAGCCAATTAATTATAAAAATGAGTCATATACAACAGAGCAAAAATGAGATAAAAAAACAAAATCAAATGTAATTATATAAAAGTAGGTTATAAAAAATGATTTCGTTTAATGCAGTTACAAAGCAGCAAGGATCAAAAATATTATATTCGAATGGGTCTTTTCAAATTAATCCTGGCGAGAAAATCGGTCTTGTTGGTCCAAACGGAGCAGGTAAAACGACAATTTTTAGGCTCATCATGGGAGAGGAAAGTCCTGATCAGGGTTCGATCAGCCGTCCTGACAAAATTCGTGTTGGCTATTTTTCACAAAATATCGAAAACATGAAAGGCCGCTCAGTCATAGCTGAAGTCCTTTCTGCTGGTGGTTTTGATCAAGTTAATGCTGACATTAAAAAATACGAAGAAAAACTAAGTGATCCTAATCTGACCGAAGATGAAATGGTCACTGTTCTTGAAAAGTACGGTGAAGCTCAAGCTCAATTTGAAGCTATGGGTGGATATGATTTAGAATCACGTGCGACAGAAATTTTAGGTGGTTTAGGTTTTTCAAACGAGGATATGCAACTTGATGTTGGGCAATATTCGGGGGGATGGAAAATGCGTGTCACACTAGCAAAAATTCTATTGCTAGTGCCAGATGTATTATTAATGGATGAACCAACGAATCACTTAGATGTCGAATCAATCGTATGGCTTGAAGAGTGGTTGCGTAATTATAAAGGCGCTCTTTTGATGACTTCGCATGACCGTGATTTTATGAATCGACTAGTGACAAAAACAATTGAAATCGCGAATAAAGCCATCACAACATATGGCGGTAATTACGATTTTTATGAAAAAGAACGTGATATTCGTAAAGAGCAATTAATTGCGGCAGCTAAACGCCAAGAAGACATGCTCGCCAAAGAAGAAGAGTTTATTGCTCGATTTGCTGCTCGCGCATCACATGCGGCTCAAGTGCAGTCACGTGTCAAAAAACTTGAAAAAATCGATCGTATCGAAATTCCTGCAGAAGATCGCGTGATGGATTTTATTTGGCCAGAGCCTCCACGGGGTGGTGATGAAGTTGTAAAATTTGAAAGCTTAGGCAAAGTTTATTCATTAAAAGATGGTCGTGAAAAAAATGTTTTCTCTGGTGCATCGGCTTTAGTTAAGCGGTTAGATCGCGTTGCCGTTGTTGGAGTAAATGGTGCTGGTAAATCAACACTTTTAAAGATCATCACTAAACAAACTGATCCATCGACAGGAACTTGTGCGATTGGTCCATCTATACAGCTGGGATATTTTTCACAAAATTCGTTAGACGTATTAGACCCTCAAAAAACGATTTTACAAGAAGTCGAGTCTCGAGTTCCAAATGCTTCGTTAGGTTCAATAAAATCTTTATTGGGTGCATTTTTGTTTTCAGGTGAAGAAGTTGAAAAAAAGATTTCTGTATTATCTGGAGGCGAAAAATCAAGAGTCTTACTCGCTTGTATTTTATCGCACCCGGTGAATTTGTTAGTACTCGATGAGCCGACAAATCATTTGGACATTAAATCTCGAGAAGTTTTATTGAAAGCGATTAAAGAATTTCCTGGCACAGTGATGATGGTTTCCCATGATCGTTATTTCTTGCGTGAAATTACAACGCGAGTTTTCGAAATCGATAAAAATCAGCTCACGACGTATGATATGACGTATCCTGAATATTTAGAGCGTGTTTCGAGAAGAGCTTAAATTGATTCTATAGCAAACTGTCAGAAAGAAGGTATGATGAGTAATCGAGAAATTTTGAAACTCGTAGCAGGGTTTAAGCGTTTTCGAGATAAATATTATGTCGGTGATGAACCGCTTTCGTATAAGTTAGCAAATGGGCAAAATCCTTCGACATTGATCATAGGTTGTAGTGACTCACGTGTTGATCCTGCTTTGATTTCATCATCATCACCAGGTGAGTTATTTATTGTCAGAAACGTTGCGAATTTAGTTCCACCGCATGAATCGAGCGGCACCGGTCGACATGGTGTTAGTGCTGCAATCGAATTTGCCGTTGTTCATTTGAAAGTGCAGAATATCGTTGTTTTGGGACATCGCCAGTGCGGTGGTATTAGAGCTTTAATGTCTGGTCAGACCCGTACAAAGGATAGTTTTATTGGGGCTTGGATGGAAATTGCCGCTCATGCACGTGAAAATGTATTAGCTAAACATTCACATGAAGATTTTGAAACACAATGTAAACATTGCGAACTTGAGGGTGTTAAAGTTTCGATGGATAATTTAAGAACATTTCCGTTCGTAAAAGAAGCCATTGAAAGTCGCCAAATGAATATTTTAGGTATTTATTTTGATCTAGAGCAAGGTGCATTACTTGAGTATGAACCAAATTCAGATCAGTTCGTAGAAATAAAAATTTGATTTTTTAGAAGTCCACTTGCAATCGTTATTAAATATGTGAGACTAAGTTTATGAAATTCATTCATGTATTTAATATTATAATCGTACTTTTTTTCCAAAAAGTTGTTTTTGCGCAATCGGCACAAAAAAATTTTGGTATCGGGGTCATGATTGGACACCCTGTTGCTGTGACAGCTCAGCACAATATCAGTAAACACAATTCAGTCGCTGGCGGATTTTCATTTTCACTCAGTGATTATACTTTGGTTTATGCAGACTATCATTATCATGTCAGTCACTTAATAAAAAATAAAAATCCGTTTTCAGTTGAGACAAATCCTTACGTAGGGTTCGGTGGTCTTCTTGTTTTGACCAATAAAGATCGTAGTTCTGATGATCTCTATTTAGGTAAAAAATCTGGTCATTTAGGACTTGGTGTTCGTATTCCATTTGGCTTTGAGGTATTGCCCCAAACGTTACCTATAAGATTTTTTGCCGAAATTGTTCCTGGTATGAGTCTAACACCAACAATGGGCGCATTTTTTCATCTTGGTGTGGGTGTGCGATATTATTTTTAGTGATTTGTTGTTTACGTCATTCGCGCGGCATCAGTCAAAAACGGCTGTTTTTTTGAATGTCTTTTTAACTGAAGAATAAATGTAAGTTAAAAATGCCAGGAGAAGTGTTGTATGCGATTTAATAATTTATCTGCGGCTATATGTTTGACAGTTGTAAGTCTTTTTTCGAATGCAGGTTTTTATTCAAATAGTTTGTCTTTTAATGAGACAATTCAGCGTAGACCAGCATCAATAACTCGTGTTGATATTAAAATTAAATCAACTCAGAAAAGATACACGATCGAGCTTCAAACTGGTCAGTATGTTCGCGTTTTAGATGAAAATCAGGATGTCGTATATGCAGGATCTTTAAAACAATTTTATATTCCAATAAAAGGTAATGAAAGCGCTATTTCAAAACTAGAAAAAATAGGTTATAAATTTCTAGAAACTCATTTTAACCAGTCAGCGCAGACTAAATTAAAGTACGGTGCATCAGCCTCAGGGCAAGATGTTATTTTGCTGATCGATGGAAAGCGTATCAGTTATATAGATACAGGTTTTTCGAGTGATTTAAAAATTATTCCTCTACCTGAAGATTTGAACTCAAAAGCTTATCGAGATGGATTTATCAAAGGTTTAGCTGTTGATATAAATGGTTATCAGGACGTTGTTTCTTTTTTATATCAAACAGAACAAACAAAAACGCAAAAATCAGAAACATTTGTGTATAATGTTGACCAAGATTCAAGAAGCACAATCATTGATCAATATATTTCGACTGCGCGATTTGATCAAATTGAAATCATGAAATTGATCAAACCTCGTGGTGATGAAATTAATGATAATCTTACTCAGCCCAAAAATGCAGATATCAAGCAAAGTGTTAAAGATGTTTTAAGTGTTTCAAAAAATGCATGGCTTTCTGATGAAACTTCAAAATCAGATATATTGCAAAATTCAACAGAAAGCAAAAAATCGCAAACGGGAATGAGTTATCAAGATTATATTATCAAAATGTCAGAGCTCATGCAAAATTCTGTTTTAGGTCAACCCGAAGCTGTCGAAGCCATGATTGATGTTGAAAAAGATTTAATTACAGGTGGCGGAATTCGAAAGCAACCTTCAGTTTTGATGTTTATCGGTTTGCCTGGAACGGGTAAGGATACAATTGTTGAATCGTATATTCAATCACGTCACTTCGTGAATTATAATAAAACTGTGGATCTGAATGATCACATTTTTAGATATCCTGTGGTGAAAGAATCTAAAGATGCTTGGACATTAACAGGATCAGCAACAGGATATGTTGGCTCGAAAAATTTGAGCCCGCTTGTTCGTTTTTTAGTTAAACATTCAGCAGGTAAGTATCGTATAGTTAAGCCTCAAGATGAACAAGAACAAGAGTATGTCGTTCTTAATGAAGAATGGAAACCTGGGCAAGTTTTACCAGATTATTTTGCTCCAGAAGATGCTATTTTGTTTGTAAATGAATTGCACGACTGGTCGGCAGAGCAAATCAATGAACTCTTAAAAGAAGCTTTAGAAAAAGGTTATTTTAAAATCAATAACCCTGGCCCAGGGCTAAATCGATTGCAAGTTCCAATGACTTTTGTATTAACAAGTAATCATGGCATTGGTCTTATTGCTTCACGAGATCAAAATGGTCAACGAGTCGGACGTCCATTAACAGAGCAAGAGCTCATGGCTCGATGGGAATTGGCAGCCTATGATAAACCACGGTTAAAAGATGAAATAGCCAAAGTGTCTCCACAAAATAGTAAAGGGGGCATGAGTGAAGAAGTTCGTTCTCGAATACCGGATTCACGATTAATTTTATTAAGACCATTTTCATCTGAGATTGTAGCAAAAATAGCCACTGCAAAATTAAAACAGGTTTCAATATTGTTTGCGCAGACAAAACTTAAAGGGATGCCATCTCTTCAAGTTGAATTTTCAAAGTCTTTAGTTGATTTCGTTGCGAATTACGATCAAAGTGCAGAAGATGCTGCGCGATTGTTAGATGGAAAAATCAGTCAACTTGTCACTAAAACCATACAAGATGCATTATTCGCTCAAAAAATCAAATTTAAAAACAATGAAAAAGTAATTGTTGATGTTCATCATAATCAAGACGGAACATATGATCTTTTATTAAACGGTCAATCATTACCTATTGGATATACCCAAAAAAATAAAGTTAAATTATCCATTACTGATGCTGAAATCGATGATCTAGTTAATTTAGAAAGTAAACTTAATGAAAAAGTTAAAGGTGTTCAGCATATCGTAAAAAAACTGGCGAGAGATATCCGCCGCTCTCAAAATATAGAGAAAGTTAATGACGTTGAATATAATCAAAAAAACGCTGATGTGTATATGTTTCTAGGATCTTCATCAACAGGTAAAACTGAACTTGCTACGGCCTTGCACCAAGTTTTATATAAAACTCACACAAAACCTCTGATTATTGATTTTAGCCAAATTACAAATGTGCAAGATTTAAAGGATAAAATTTTGGGATCAAGAGATCGTCAAAATTCTTCGATAGCATCAGATTTTATGGCAGAATTTGATCGCGCGAACGGTGATTTGGTTGTTGTATTTGATGAAATATCTAATGCAAACTCTGAAATTTTAAAAGCGTTATATGATATTTTGCGTGAGCCTGTTGTGCGTACTTTTTCGGATAAAAAACCAAGATCAATGGCAAAAGTTAAAATTGTTATGACAGGTAATGCTGGCGAAGAGTGGTATAAAAACATTCCTCGGCATATTCCTGAAAACGAACAACTTGCGGCTGCTCGTTCCATTTATGAGCAGTATCTAGCAAATGCGGGACTCAGACGGGCAACACTTTTAAAATTCTTTTCTGAAGCTTTTATTAATCGTGTTGGTGAGGAAAGAATATTTTATTTTGCACCCCATACAATGAAAACAATACGTGAACTTGTTCATCAAAAGCTTGTTTCAGCAATAAAAAAGTTTTCATCACAGCAGAATGGACGTCGTTCATGGAATATTTTGTTTAATTCAGAGCAAGACTATATTTTGACTTTAGAATCGATAGAAAAATATGGATTTAAAATTTGGGAACAGGGAGCTTCAATCAAGAGATTTATCGATGATAACTTGCTTCCTGAAATTCACGATGCCCTTCTTAAGGCCAAAGTTCCGCATGGTGAAACGGTAAAGCTTATTAAAATAAGTGATGTTCCAGGTGCATCACAATCTCAAGTTCATTTCACTCTTAATATCGTTAACCAGAACTTGAGTATCCCAGTGAGTGTTGATGGTAAGGGTCTTGTGCGGAAAATTAAAAAAACTGATTCAGAAATACAATGGACAGCTTACCACGAAGCTGGTCATGAAGTCGCACGTCGAGTTTTACTACAAGATTCACAACGATCAGGAGGAGTATCCATCAAGCCAGGAGTAACCCTTATTAACGGTGAGGCTATCTTGTATGATGGTATTGCTCGTTCAGAACGAGTTGAGTCTATTCCAGTTACACGAGAATCATTAATCAATGAAATGGCAATCTTATTGGCCGGTGAAGTTGCTGAATCAATCACTGTACGTAATGGATTACATTCAGCTGGTATTGCAAATGATATCCAAAGAGCTACAGATTTAGCACGCAATGCTATAATTAATTATGGTATGTCATCTCGATGGAGATCTGGAGCTCAGCCAAATAATTCAGATTTAAATGCTTACGTGATGACATTGTCAGATTCTAAAAAAGCATTACTTGAAAAAGAAATAGAGGTTTTGTTGGATGAAGCGCGCGAAAAAGCACGACACACATTGATCGCTAATTATGATTTGTTGTTTTTACCAATTGGTCGTCATTTAGCTGCTAAAGGTGAAATTAAAGGTGATGTTTTAGAGAGATTTTACATCCAAAGGCAGTATCAAATTATTCATCCAATTCAAAAAAACTTAGTGCGAGAAAGAATTTCTGAATTTGAAACAAAAGTCAAAGCAGAAAGTGCGCTGGCACCGAAATCACAAATGGGTTTGCAGTTTTATAATTTTGCACAAAGAACAGAACGTGTTGTTGATCTTGAGCAATTAGATAGAAAACAATTAGCACAAGAACTTAAATCAGTAAACTTATCATCTGCAAAAGACGTTGTTTATAGTTCAATATTGCCGGTATTAAAAGCCACGCACACTAAGGCTCATAAATGTATCGAATTGTTTTCGAAGTAGCTTATGAG
>Ga0255176_1000243_pt1 | contig 31345 bp, 41 predicted proteins | sample Atl_Atlam_RepA_8_2_FD_183622 | JGI IMG/M metagenome (GOLD analysis project Ga0255176, IMG submission 183622) | Freshwater microbial communities from Altamaha River, Georgia, United States - Atl_Atlam_RepA_8d | ecosystem: Environmental > Aquatic > Freshwater > River | place: USA: Georgia... | reverse complement strand
CGTCCTCTGGGACATCTCCAGCAACAATCTTTCCACCGCCCATTGACTGTCCAAGACCATAGCCGACAACATTCCACGCAGCATTGATTAGGTCAGGGGTATTGACTTCATTCCCCCTGAACTTATCGAGCATCATCATCAACGCTTCTTGCGGGAAGCTGCTTGGGTAGGGTAGCAACGCCATGATAAAACTCCTTAAAGGGTTCCCCAATCAATATCAATCACATTCTGGACCGGGAAACCTGACAGTCCAGAAAAGGCCCACGAGTCTCCCTGAGAGAGCATTTTGTTAATTACTTCAGCATCAGCCCAGAATCCACCCGTAGGAGGATTACCCTCGCCAGTTGGGCCAGTATGAGCGTTTGGACCCCATGAGTTGCGAATCCATCCCATTTCATTCCCGTTTAGCGTGTAACCGCCAATAGCCATCTGGTGCATCCATTTGCCACTGGGCTTGCATCTACCCAATTCGTCACGCTTGGTGGTGAAACCTTGCGAACTGGCAACGCTGATACCAAATCCTTGAGCAAGTGCTTTCTTGCAGTCTTCCCAATTTTTGATGAGCGTGATGGCCTTTACAGGATGCTTCTTGACATCGGGTTCCAAATCGTCTGGAACTCCAGTTAGTCCCAATTGACGGCATCTCGCCGGATCATATTTAGAAAAATCATATTGTTTATATACTCCTCTGGCGAGGCATCCATACTTGAGAGAAAATTCAGCTGCCCACGCCCCAATCGAACCGTCACCTCGACCCAATCGTCCTTTGCCAATTTCGATTCTTGATCCGGCATAGGTGATTTCCTGAGCGAGTGGTTTGTACTCTTCCGGCTCCTTCCTGAAGATTTCATTGATCATTGTCATTTCGATGGCTGCCACCGCCCCAAATCCAACACAACTGCCTACGGAAAGTTGGTTGTAATTTGGCATAGGACTGCCGGTGACGGATTCGTGAATCTTCCAGAAGTAACAGGTCTGCGGGAGAGCAATATCGGCCTGTCCAGCTGGAGTATCACCGAATACAGGGAATGGTTGCTGGGAGGCAATCACCTCCACTTCCACTGGATCGTCCGTCCATCCCGGCGTGTAGAATTGATCTGACATTGGTGGTTACCTCAATGACTCGACTAGCTTCGCCATACGATCCAGTTGGGATGCCACAGAACCCCTCAAATCTTGCGTTAAAGGCATCGAAGGGTCAACTGGCACTACTCGCTTCAACTCCTCGCCAATTCGCACTCTGAGCGAATTTAAGGCCGAATCTGGCAATAGGGATCGGCTTATCTCCTTGGAGCGTTGGAATGCTTGTCCAACGGTGGCAAAAGAAGGATCACGATAGATGGATGCGGTCTGGCGGTATATTTGGGCCAGCTTGTCTCTGGACTGTAATTTGTTTGGCTCCTCCAAGGCTCCCCAGATTGCAAGCAATGAGTCCATCAATGGATCATTCTCCGGTTGAGGTTGAGGAGGGCTTGGTGGAGTTGGATTAGGGCTAGGATTGCCGATAATCACTTCGATTAGTGCCGGATCGGAAGGAATGTCGCCAAGTGCCGTATAGGCGATTAGCGTGTACTTCCCGGGCAATACGCTTGAGACTACAGTGGCAGTCTTGTCGGCTAGAAGGTCGGAGGGGAATACTTCCAATCCCGGCGAACTGGTAAAGTATTTTACCGCTTTGCCATTCAATTGGGTTGGTTTTATTACCACATACTGGCCAACACGCCCAGCGATAGGCGATTGAAATTCCACCTTTGGTTGCTGAAGGAAGGCCAAGAGTATGAGTGGGATCATGTCTGATAAGCCCTCATGGTGCAATCAATTCCTGTGTCTCTGTCTCGTATATATCGCAGCTCAAGCCACCATCCACCCAGAGGACGAGGCCCACGCCCCTTTTCGGCGTGATATCCGTCACTCTCGATTTTGTATGTCGAACTGCGAAGGAAGAGTTGCTGTTCAGAGCAAACCGTCCCAGAACTATTTAATCTATAAATGATATTCTCGTCAAGATTGCGTCTATGGATGTGACCTGAGATATATACATCGGCTATATACATACCTCTTGTTCTAGAATTATCTATTAGGCCACGGGTTATTTCCCCGCCCCCACCCGCTCCATGATGAAAAAAGATAGTTTTACTCGTTCTATTTTTTGGATTCTCGATTAAAGCTGCTTGGATGAATCCCCAATACTTTCCAAGGAGGCAGCGAGAACCAGCCCTCTTGAGTCCTGAGACGAATCGGGAACATACATCGGTATCGTGATACTTCTCCCAGCTTGTTTCGTGATTCCCCTTGGACACTAGAGCGATGACATCCTTGTAGGGTTCAAACCAGTCAATGGCATCGTCGATTACTGTGTCGATGTAATTGTCGGTCTGATGTTCGGGTCGAAGGGATTTGGCAGATTTCCGCTTATCGAACTTACCTTGCATAATGTCGAATGTGTCGCCAACTAGGACTACTGGAACTCCTTCCGCTTTAGCTTCATCCAGATCACGCTTGAGCAGTTCTCGATTACATTGGGCAGAATCCCAATGCAGATCAGATAGGAGCATCACCTTGATTCTGTCGTTATTTTTCAATCCATTGAATTCAAGTTTGTAGGCGTGAGGATCGGTCTGCCTGATAGTCCAGTTCATGGATAGTTCCTGAGAGGATATGAAGCAGACCGATCATTGAATCACTTCTTCTTTTTTGACTTTCCAGCCTTACTCAATGCGATTGCTACAGCTTGCGCCTGTGGCTTTCCCGCTTTGCGCTCTTTGCGGATGTTCTGACTCACAACCTTATTCGATGAACCCTTCTTCAACGGCATAAATCCTCCTAGACTAAACTCCAAACCCGCCATCGACTAATGGCAGTATCGTAGAGACACATGGTTATGTGACCTGACGGCATCGTCAGATTGTTTCCATTGTGCGTGTATAGTCGATTAACTGCCGTGCTATTAGCGTCTTCATGCTTCAAGGTCAGAGTATTGGTTCCTGTGTTGAGCAGATAAACCAATTGACCGTCCAAGGCGGGAGTTGTTGAGCCACCGGGAGTAATTACGGTATTTGATTGAACATTCTCTGAAACCAATCCGGTTAGATCAGAGTTCGCCGTGCAGTTAATTTTGACCAGACCAAACACACCGATTTGGAGGTTGTTGGTATTGGTCGAAATATTTACTGTGTGAGGCTGGAATGCGAATGATCCATATGTCGTGAATTTAGTCCACGATCCAAGTCCGACATAACTTATTGAATAAGGTCGTGTTTTCCATGCAATGGCTGGAGTCGCCGTATCGGCAACCGGAATCCAATCGCCAACTGCTGGAGTCTTATTAGTGAATCCAGCAGCGGTGGCGATGATCTGATTACAGGTAGACTTTCCAGCGATGCCGGTAGAAGGATCAGCAACTGGCAAAACATCTGCTGATGCTGCAACCTTTGCTGATAATTCGCTGATCTTTTTGCTGGCCATTTTACGCCCACCTTTGTTGAGGTTGTGTCGGATCGTCTGGGTTTCGTTCCACTACAAACGGCTGAACCTCCGGCGGGATTTCCATGTCCACCAGAGAGCGCACCATCACCCAGTATTGGTTGTCTGCTTTTAACTTGGGATTCCCTTCCTCATCCAGATCAGTCGGGTCGGGGTAATAGTGCATCCCGATCACGCAAATAGCCAGCGTCAGGGTGGCTTGTGTGGTGTGGAATTCCCCCGTCTCTGGATCACGGGTGGTATAGCCAAGCTGCTCTCCAATGAGTCCAGCTTGCTCTTGAGAATCGAATTTTAGAAGTAAATCCTGCATGGGTCACCTCAAGTAGAAAGCTGTTGCAGCTTGGTGTTGGTCAATCGTGCGGGGTAGTAGATGAGTTTGGCGATGTGGCCACAAAGATAATTTGTGTTTGCCGGACTTTTCCCAAAGTCAATTTGAGTAATGCCAGTTGGAATTATTTGGGAATTGTCAGTCAAAACTGACGCACCATCAAAAGAAGCTGCCATGTCATTTGTCTTCCAAGCCACAGAGGCTTTGTTGATAACCCCATTTCCAATTAAAGCACCCGGAGATATTACAGACGATGATCCAGCACCATCGTCTATGTAAAACCTTCTTCCTCCAAAATTTTCCGTTCCTAAATAAATTCTCTGATTATTCGATGAATTCCTTGCAGCAAAAATTTGTGTGTTAAAGCCAGATGTTGCCAAAGGTACTGAAGGAGCGTTTGTATCAAATTCCGCAACAACACTCCCCTCCCCTTGATTCCACATCCAGCCAAACGATGTCCCGGTGATTTGGCAGACATCGGCTGAACGGGTGACGGAGCTGGAAGTCGTTCCCATGTAGGAGGTGGGGAATGCGCCAGCTTCAAACTGTGCGCCCCAATAAATTTGGGATCCGGTTAGTGCATTACTTGTATTGACGAAATCAACAGTTATTGCTGGATAAATATAAAATCTTGCATTTCCAGACCCGGTGTTATTTAGGGTCGTGCTGAATCTCCAGTATAATCCGCAGTCTTGTGACGATTTAGCTAGGCCGACAACTCCCGGCCTGTCATAAACTTGCCCGGTGTTCGTGTCGCAGAATATTGCTGAATTTCCAAAAGGCCCTTCAATCAGCAGCATTGGGAATACTGTTGCCCCAGATGTTTTTTTAATGAAAACGCTAAAAGTGTAAGCGCCAGAAACAATTGCTGTACTCATTGACGATCTGATCCATGCGCCACCTGTCGCTGGTGCGCCTGCTATTGTGTCTGCTGTTGTTGTGCCATCTGGAGACACGCTGGAATTACTGGTAACAGTTAATCCGCCAGTACCGTTCACGGCCCAATAGGCATTCGCAAAATCATCCGAGCGTTGCGCAAAATTCGTCCGTTGCTCCTCCAGTAATAATCCCCTGCTGACCCATTGCCCACCGGAATAGACATGGTCGAAGCGAGGCGTGTTGATGCTTGCGCTGGTGAGGACTCCTGACGCATTGAAATAGGTTCCAGTCGAAGCCCTGCTGAATGACGGCGCGGGACCAGCGACAGGAGTAAGCGTCTTATTGAGGTCGAATTGTAGATTGAGCGTTGGATCGGGATCGCTCAATTGTTGCAGCGTGGCATTCGGCAAGCGTTTGTTGTAATAGCGCAGGCGGGCGATGTGGCCGTTGAGCTGCGCTAATCCTGAATGAGCATGGCCAATATAAAATGTGGAAATACCGGAAGTAGAAAAAGAATCGGTCCTACTATCTATTATTGATCCATTAGCCAGAATAACCGAGTCTCCACTCTTGTACCCTTGCGCCAATTTTATCTGTGTGCTGCGTGCCAACTGCTCTGATGTGGTGATGTTAAAAATGTCAACTGCACCGGCCCTCACTCTGTGGCGCAAACTGTTTAAGGAACCGCTCGAAAAAACAAAAGGCGCAGCATTATTAAAGGTTGAACCATCGGAGCAAATTAAAAAGTAGTTGTCATTTGATGCATTCGATCCGTATGAGTCGCCTTCAAAACAAACGCTGCCTTCATTTGCGTTATAAAACCCGCTAAAATTCGTCCCAGTAATCTGGCAGACATCTGCGGAGCGGGTGGTGGATGCGGAGGTGGTTGGGATGTAGCTGGTGGGGAATGAGCCGGTCTCGGACTGTGCGCCCCAAATCAAAATGCCGTTAGTCCCACTTGCTGTTGATGATTTAGAACCATTTGCATCAGAAACGCCAATTTGAAACCAAGAAAAATTTGCGCTTGGAGAATGAAGCGATATTCTATACCACCCGTTTCCACAATTAACAATAGTCGCTGGGTAGCCTGTGGAATTTGTTCCAATTGCTCCATTTGCAAGATCAAACCAACAGGCGTTTGTCCCGTTGTAGTCATACATAAAAACAAATGATTTTTCTGCGGCTTTAGCAAAAACAGAAATACAATTTAACGCTCCTGATCTGTATATTCTGGTATCCGTAGTCGTTGCTGTTGGATACAGTTTTATGCCTGTATTTGTTCCGTCTGGAGAGAGAGTTGCGGAGCTTGTAGTCGCTGCGTTTGCCTGCGACCAACCACTTGAAAAGTCATTGGAATTTGTGAAGTTGTTCGTCCTTTGCTCCTCCACCAACAGCCCACGGCTAACCCAACTACCCCCGCTGTACACATGGTTAAATCGCGGAGCATTCACAGCAGCACTGGTCAGCACACCGGAGCTATTAAAGAATGTCCCGGTGGATGCTCGGGAAAAACTGGGAGTGGGTCCACGATAAGCGGTCAGGCTTTTGTCGAGAGCGAAACGGAGATCAAGGGCAGCGGATAGGCCGGGATTCGTGCGTCCAGCGTGGAGGAGTGGCAGGCTCATTTACGGCATCCTCAAGTGCTGCGTGACGATGGAAAGTTTCTCGACAACCTCTTCCATCCGGTCAATCTTCTCATTCATCTTGCTAAGGCCAGTCTGCATTCCTTCCAGTATTTCCGCTTGCTTCTCTACCGTCTTGGCCAAGGACTTATTCGTTTCTTCAGTCGAGTCAAGGAACTTGACATGACGGTCTTTTAATGGCAAAACCACATACCAGAAGACGAAGGCTAATCCAGCCGAAGCAAGTCCATACTGTTCAGCGAATTTAAGCCAATCCATGCCATATAGTCCCCGAAATAGCCTATGGCGGTTTGACTCAATATAATATATCAATATATCATTGACAATAGGTCTGCTAGTCTAAATTTTAATTATTAGAATAATCTTCACAAGTGACGCATTGGCGGGACTCTCCAGTAGGATCGACCCTACGGCATTCCCCGTGAATTGAGCATTTGTACTTGTAGCAAGACCCACATCCACCCCTATTGGAGCCTTGAATTAACTCTCCAAGGTGGACGCAGGGCAATTTGATTCGATTTAGGAACTTGACCTGAGATTGATCCAGAACGGGTTCTTCTGCCACTGGAGCGTCATATTTAGCTTCTACTGGCACAAATCCTTCAGCTGGAGGCGTATAGCATTCCACTGGAAGAAGTTCAGAATTAGGGAAATTAAGGGCATACAGATAGACCACAAATGTTGCCCGTGTCGCCGTCAGAATGTGCGGACTATTAGCCTGAGCCAATACGGCAGTCGAGCATATCCATCCAGCCCCGTTGTCATTGGTGCAGATGTATATGGTTCCGCCGATCATCTTCACTACAACTTGGATTCCGGCTGATGTCCCCTTGGCAACCTGAATTTCTTGGACTACACCAACCGCTTCCACACCGCCAGCAATACCAAGGACTCCATAGGAAGTCACAAATGCTGGATCGGTGTTATATGTCGTTGTTCCGGCTGGAGGAGCCAATGTGGTAAGCGTTATATTGTCACAGTCGCATTGGACTCCACCCATAGCTCCGCAACCAGATGAATTGAATCCAAGCTGAGTGAATTCCCTGATTGCCGTATTTCCGGTCGATTTGATGAATCCACGAAGGCAACTAAGCCATTGCGATCCGTCCCACATTCCACACACATTGGGGACCGCATTGGAAGTGGCTGAAGGATCGGCGCAACCAACCCTCATACTCTCCATGCCGACAGTCATCTTGTAGTAGCTTACAGGGTCGCCTTTACCGCCAATCTGGTTGACGGATATGGACATAAAATTGGGTGATGCGAATGCCCTGCTTCGGTACGGAGTAGTGTCTACGCTTGGAATTTCTGTCAGAGTCTCACTGAACGAGACATAACTAGACCAAGTTGTTCCGCCAGCAGTTGGAACTAGGACATAGACTGTAACAGAAACGGATATTTGTGTCGTATTTAAGGCATCAAGCTGCGCCTCAAATTTGTACTGGTGAGCGCAACTACCACCAGATACGCCATTGAAGTAGCCAGTAGCAACCCATCTATTTGGATTAGGCTCTGACCCCATGCCGGGATTTGGGCATTGCCATTGAGCCATCTTCATTGCTGATCCTAGCCAGTAGCTTGGGCTAGGGTCTGTGGCTGGAGGGCAAATTGGCCCGTAGAATGTCAGACCTATTTGACCACCATATTGCGGAAATCCAATATTGCACAATGAGCAGTCAATATTGACTGGGATTTTAGGTGGAATCGTCCCACAGACATTCGACGCTACTGTGATATTTGTTGGCATGGCTATGGAGTCACATAGACTTGAAGATTAGATATGCCAAACTTGATGACTTCACTACCGCCACCAAGATGATTGAATGTCACATCAAATTTCCAGTTATTTTCAGTTCCACCATTTATCAAGTAAATGTATGGCTGGCATATGTTGTAGGTCGATGTCGGCTTATTGTAGAACCAGTATCGTGTCGAATTGAGTCTTGGCGACCTGATCTCTGATCCGGCATAAGCTGGTGCGCCTACGAGGAATAAATGACAGTCCAGAGAGATGAACTGGTTCTCAGTTGTCACTCTGATTGGAGGAGATGGCTGAGGATTGATATAGTAGTCCTCTGGCCTGTTGTCCCCGAATGGCTGGCGGACATAGGCGAATCCGAAGTAGTAAATCATCGTGTAGCCGATGAATTGCCCTATCAGGGTTCCCGATGAGTTGTAGACATTGAGTGGATTGCAAAATGGTATTAAGTATTGATTGTAATTATCTACAACTACCGGATTTGATCCTGACTGCTCGTAGTTATTTACCGCCAAGAATGGCTCTGCGACATTCTTATTAGTCCAAAAGAATCCGGCTGGGTGCATGAATCTCAGCCAGTCATTCTCTCCATTTATCGTCGTAGTCGAATCCGTGAAGTAATATGAGTACCTTCCAGAGTAAAGAGCGTTGTTGGGTGATGCGCCCCTGAGCCTTCTTCTGACTTCGGTTACCATGTGGCCTTGGTATACCGCTGGGCCAGAAGTGTATTTGTTGTATGGATCGGATGGCCCAAATATCTTCCTTGATCTCCAAGGAGCCAAGTCTGCCGGATTGTAGTAGTAATTCAGGGTCTGATTGTTACTGGTTCTTCCATATGTTGGAGCGTAATTGATATTGCTTGGCACTTTAGGCTGGGGAAGGTACTGAGTACCAAGGTTGGCCACATTCGCCATGCAGCCAAATGTCCCAGCTTCTGGATTGCTTGGTTGTCCTACTGCTGGAGAGTGCATCAGCGTATGGATGCAGAACTCCTTGAATGGCATACAAATCCTCGTTGGGACTGTCACGCAGTCTCCAGCAAGCTGATTTGCTGCGCCATGAATTGCCATTGAATCAACCGTTAAAAGTTATGGTTACAGGGCACTCGCAAAATCCATCGCTTATTACAGCTGTGAATGTCATCGTGACAATTCCAGTTGATGGGTCTTGTGAGCATGATCCAGTTGGAGTTCCAACCACATTGTCAACTGACCAATCTGGGAACATTTCAACTTGATTTATCGTGCAGCTTAGTGGAGGTCCGGCATTAGTCCAAGCGAATAGGATTCCAAACGATCCAGTGGAGTAGCCCCACACGAAATCGCATGGGCCTGTTCTAGTAAGTGTCCCAGTTATAACCCCAGTTGGCCATCCCATATTACAGCTTGTATTTGGCGGGATTGGAGTAGACGGCCCAGCGGAGAAAGACATCGTTGCCGGTAAAGCTCTAAGCCCCCAGCATGGATGATAAGTGGGACTATATGTTAATCCCGGCGCAAGAGTTTTGCAGTCGATTGATGGCATTATCCGTAAGTTACGATTAAGTAACCACCAGTACATTGGACTGAAGTGACATACCCAGTTCCACCACCGCCACCACTCTTTGGCAGAAATTCGTAGATCGTGTTCCCGCTTGTATCTACACCCCTAGTTCTCATTATGACCAGATCGTCTACGGCAGCATTTACTCCACTTATTGGATAGGCTGGAGCTAGGAACCCATCACTATTTTCAGCCGATGCCTCGTCAGCGTCTTCATAGTGAATCCCATTAGCGCAAACACGCTGCTCAATCCAACTATGCTTGTATCCAACACATGATCCCGTTCCACTCTGGACAACATCTACAGCGGTAATTCTTGCGACGAACCACTCCGATTGAACGAAGTTGGCGTTGCCTATCTGATTGACATTCATCAATGCCATGATCGTTAATCCAGTTTGAACAAGCGTTCCATCGGATACGATTCGTAGACCGGCCTTCCGTCTAATGCCGGATTACTAGGATTCTTCGTCTGGACATAATAATATTTCAATTCTCCAGCCCTTGGAAGAAGATTGTGCCCGTAGGTTATCTTGAATCCCGTGCTTGCTGGAATGTCAGCTGACAGGTCACGATAAGGCTGCATGAAGCAGCTAAATACGAATGTCACATCACAAAGCTTCTGAGCGACAGACGATCCAGAAGCGGGATCGACTTTAAACAGAACTTCTGGAGGCGGATATCGCTTGGATTCGATTCCCTCAAATAGAAGCGATCCCTTGGGATAACCAAAGAAATCGTATTGATTCACCTTTCCAAAACCAGAGACAACATTCTCAGCAAATACGATTTCATATGGAACGAAATACCAAGTGAATTTAACTTTCTGCTTTACGATTCTTAGGACTATGCCACCACCATTTTGATTGGTAGCTGGCAATCCATTCGGTACTGCACCACTTTGAGTTTTGAAATTGAATTGACCTTGAGGGCTTGTCAAGAACTCCGTATTAGGCTCAGATTCGATATCTACAAATCTCAAGTATTCTTTTGGATCAGTGAAATTGACAAAGTTGTCATTTATATCGTAATACCATTTAAGCTGCTGCTGCTTGCCCTTTAGGTCCGTATCGTTCATTAGAAGATATGGGCGAGGCTCAAATTGAACCGTCACCTTGTACTTCTGGTAGAAGACGAAGTCATAAATATAGTTGACTGATTTGTCACGCTGGTAATTCTCACCAAGACTTCTGCCAGCTGGCTGGATTCCTTCAATGTTTGTTATCTTTGAAGCGAATAGCCAATCATAATATGGATGCGCTGCCGGGAGTCGCCTTACAAGCCTTCCAGTACCATCTCCAGCCTTATAGACGCTTCCAAGGATATCACTTACCAACGCTCCAAGATTAGCACGATCAATGATGAAATCCATCGTCGCAGCACCGCCATCGGTCTGAAACGATGCGCTGGATGGGCTAGTCCTGTCGATTAGCTCATAGAGATTTCTTGATGAAGGTTCAATTGCCATTATCGAACCCCTTGCTGAGGTGCATTCTCTCTTCCTTGCCCTAAGAACCAGCCAACCATCTTTCCTATGCCTTCAGCCATGATCTTTGTGTTGTTGGCGGTTTGCAATGCTGCATTTTGCTGAGATTGACCGAATGCAGCTTGCATCATATTCTTTCCAAGATCGGCTATGCCTGAATATGATGCCTGCTTTGCTGCTGCTCCAAATGATCCACCTTGGCCACCAACTGGCATTGGCTTTTGGCCTTCTATAAGTCCATCAACCACCCTCTTGAATTCTTGTCCACTTCTTGCAGCACTTTCAGCAACAGCTTCTGAAGCTGCCCTTATTGAATCAGCCTTCGACTTGCTGACCCAGCTTACAACCCATTCGGCTGCATCCATTATTGCAACTGTGACTATTTTAATTGCAGTCATAAATAGGTGAACCACTCCAACTACGATTTGCAATGCAGTTGAAAGCGAGTCGAAAGCCATTGAGATTACTGGTGCGCCAACTGAAAATATTTCTGCAATATCCAAAAAGAGAGGGGCTATTGACTCAAGTACAGGAATTAACGCCCAAATTGCTTTTGCCCATAAAGCTATAACCGGGATTGCTATTTTAACCATAGCATTCCCGAATTGGCTCATCACGGGAGCCAGAGTTTGCATTATTGGAAGAAGTGCATCAGCAAAAGCCCTGACTATCGGAATTGCTGCTTGAATTATCGGCCTTAATCCCATCCCGACAACCGCCATCAAATCTTGAAACGCAAGTGCCAATTGCCCCATTAGCGCAGGGTCTAACATTGCAACGAATTTTGATGCGAAATTCGTTATGGACATGAATGCGTTCGGTATGCCCTCCAAGGACTTTGCAACCGACATGAATATTTGACCGTAATCTATTTTTTCTCCACTAATAGCCTTCTTAAATACATCAATAATTCCAGCAACTGGTTTCGATATAGCCTTTGAAAATCCAACAACGGCAGTGAATATTCCACCTTTAAGAGAATCAAGCAAGGAGTTTATTCCTGACTTTGCATCCCTTTCGCTATCACCTCCACCTCCACCTTTTTTATTGGAAATCAACTTTTTAATTGCAGCCAAAAGTTTTTCACAGCAGTCCGAATCTGCTAGCGAATTGAAATTCATGTTGCTTGCTTTAAGTGATTTCCAAAGAACAGATTGTATGTCAAGAAGACTTCTTGAAATGTTCTCAAGAAGTGCTGACTGATACAGCAATTCGCTTAAAACTGCTCCAAAAGATGCTGGGCCAGAACCTGACATTTGGATTTGAGAAACTATATTGTTACCAACCATTACTAAAGTTGAATCTAGGTCAGAAAAATTTCTATTTATTTCAGCAGTTAAATTGGTAATACCGACATCAATAAAATCCAGACTAATTTGAGAATTGTAAGTAAAATCACGAATCTCGCTGGCTAGATCAGCTATCCTCTCTAGATTCTCCGCTGGAGTCGCCATGTCTATTCTCCCACGCTGCTTCTAGCTCTTGAATCGACTTTCCAAAGGCAAGACCCATCTCGAAGAACTGCTGCCTTGCAAGCGATTCATTCTCTCCAAAATGCGGATCAATCTTCAGTGGTACGCCAGTCTTCTTATTCCTTGGCCTGTAATATATAAGCGACACTTGCCTCATAGTCAGCTTGGCCACTTGATCCATCGACAAGCAGTATGGCTCATCAACCAATCCAGCAATAAGCTGTGGCCAATTTGGCGTTATGTCTTCGCCTCCTGAGCCTTGGCCTTTCCCATTGCAACAGGGAATGACCTCTCAACAACCATCTCTACTAGCGAAGAAATCTCTGAATTTTCATTGATTAGCGTACTTGCATCATTGGCTGAAATTCCAGCTAAAATTGAAAATAGAGTGGAAATTCCCCACAATGTCCTGAGCAATTCAGATGATCTCTTTCCACCGAATACGAATTCGCCATTCTTGATTGATTCGATCACTTCAGCTATCTGTTTATCGTATTCTTCCTTGTCTAGGAATTCCTTGTACTCACGAATCTTCTCAAGCGACTTGCGCTCAAAAGCTCTTTCAAGCTCAGACTGCTTCTCAAGAGTCAGGAGGGAAATCTTGTACTTATTCCCCTTGGAGCATACCCATTCGATAGCTCCTCCAGACTGTCCAATGGAATCGGAAAGGGTGTGGATTCCCATTTCAATCATCCTTTCGGGTGGGGTGCGTAATCAACTTCCGTAGACAAGCAGGCGAATTCTATATCGTATTCTAGCAAATTTCTGACAGAGTTGTCATAGCTAGTGCTAACAACTACTGAATTTGTTACTTGGAATAAAGTTCTTTTTTGTCCAGCTTGATTGGTGTATTTGATTTCCAGCTTGCCCTTTTCGTTGATGATCGGCACTCTTGGACCGTCATTGATGCTTATGGAATTATCTAGGAATAGATAACCGTGAATCGTTACTTTGGTTTCACGCATCCCGCCATTAAGCATCTGCATCGGGATGCCATAATTCTTCCACGCTGGAACGGCAGATAAATCGCCATTGACGATACTGCCTTCAATATTGGCATCACGGAGCGACTTGATATTGGAGATATGAATAGACTCGTCCTCAATCTCAATGCCCCATTCGTCGGCAAAGAGAGTTAGGACGGTCCCCGGACGAGTCTCGGAAGTGAAGACAACGCCAGAACCCTTACCTGAATAGAAGGGCATGGCTTATCCTCGTTACGCCTGAGCGATGGTCTGATTCTGGGCAGCTTGAATCACACCGCTATTGTCCATGTTTGTTAGCGTTCCAGTGAATTCAAAGGTCGGCTTTTCACGGACATTGTTGCCTACTGTCACACCAGTGAGAATCACGCTAAGCGAGAATCCAATAGTGCCAGTCTGCAATAAACCAAGCTCAACAGGAACAACCGTCCCAGCTTGGAAAGTGGTCAGAACTCCAGCGTCAGCAATACTCTCATACGGTCCAGAAGCAGAGATAGTGCCACCCCTGATACCAGACATGATCGAGTTCATGCCATAGGATTCAAAGTTAGTGGCATCAACTTCTTCAACCTCAAGCTCCATACTCCACTCTTCAAGAGGGATGCGGACGGCAGGCGATCCAACAGTAACGAATCCAGTCTTACCAGCGTAATAAGCCATGATTACTGACCTCCCAAGAAGGCGATTTTGTAAGTAGCACCAGCGGAACTAGAAAGAGTAATCGTCTTGTCAGTGCCACTGACCGTCTGATGGGTAGGAGTCGTGAAAAGGAATCCCGCTCCAGCCGGAATCGAAATGGTCGGGCTTGTTCCACCAAGGAACCATTCAAGACCATTCGTTGCGCCGGGAGCGAATACAACCGTTCCAGTGGAGGAAGTGACGATGACCGCAAAAATTCTCGTCAGGTTGATCGCTGTTCCCAAGAAATCCGTGAGTCCAGTGGTGAGATCATAGGTGTACGATCCGCCAGCTGACAGAGTTCTCTGCTCTGCAAATACGATATTTGCTGGAGTAGCACCAGTAAGCGCAGGGGATACTGAGAGCGATACAGCATCAGCACCTTGGGCGAGAGGATTGAATCCGGTCAGCGTCTTCTGCTGATCCCAAGCGACATTCATCAATGTCGATGCTGAGTTGAGTGCCATTAGCTCACTCTCTCCTCAATGCTTTTATATCTGATAATCATTCCAGATATATCATAATTATTCGCATCACCCGATACAATATCAAAAGCTGGCGTTAATTCAATATTTGCATCAATAAATTCAGTTCCCGGCAGATTTGGCTGGAATAGCGCATTCCTAATGTCTTCACGGAGAGCTAGGAACGATTCGACATCTGCCTCGTAAATCCTGTTTCCCGGCCTAATCAGAGTCACATGAATGTCATAGGTGTATTCGGCTACTTTGTCGAAAGCCTCCATAGTCACCTTTTCCTTGCCGGGACTAAGGAAGATGACTGGAATTGGGTCTTCTTGAAGCAATACTGGCTTTTTTCTGATCTTCACGGGAGGAATAAGAGGAATTGCTTCGATTCGCTGCTTGGTATAAACAAGCCCATTCCAGAAGTAGGAGCTAGGCATTAGTTGACCCCTTCCCCAGCTTGAGAAGTGGCCTTGACGCTCCAGCGAGTGCGGAGAACCCCGTCATCAATCAAGTCCACATTGTACTTTTTGCCATTCTGGTCAGTAATTATCGCATTGAGGCGGGGGATGAAGGATGACGATCCAACGACATCAATGTTGGTTTCATCGTCATCAGCAACAATATCATTGTCCAATCCGTCCTGAAGATAAGCGGATTGGATTGAATTCTTCCAGATAAGGAACTCAATCGCTGCTGCGTAATAAGTCGATCCAGATGCCGTATCGGTCGCCAATACTGCTGGTCGGCGTGTTACATCTGGAATGGTTACAGCAGATTCACCTTGATTCTGAAAGGTGATCGTTTCCTTATTATCGAATATTACATAATCGTCAGCTATGTTGAGCATCACACATAGCCCTCAGTATCATAATTCCACTGGAGTAGATAGCCACTTTGCGTCTTTAATGGGCTAAGTGACATTGCGGTATCTGGGATGCTTTTTCGTCCTCTGTCGGCAAGCCACTGCGAATAATCAGCCGGATTTCCAGTAGGCCCATTCCTGTCTCTATAGCCAACCTTTGCCTTAATTCCAGAAGCATCCATCTTGTAAGATATGCTCTTGGCTAGATTGGTTGTTCTATATCTTGGGTATTGACCCGGTCTTGATCCGGGTGGACCCTTGATTCTTAGCAATTCTTGCTGATGAGCCGAAACAAAATATTTGACAGTCTGCTTTAATTCTTTTTCCAGAGTAGCCTTGTCCACTGGAGAAGTTTGTACAACTTGCTGCGTTGATGTGGTTGTAGTCACATCCTCTGGAATGTCAGCTGGGTTGTAAGGTCTTCCGCTTAGAAAGTTCACAACCGCATTAAAATACCTAACCGCTGACCAGACTATCTCTCTGGCCAGATCGGTTATTTTAGTTCTATTGGTATTGGTTACATTCTGCGTGACAACAGTGTCAACCGTTGGCGTACCATCGTACTCTATTACCAGTACAGAGTGGAATGCCATGCTTCATCAGTCCGTCACGATGTAGGTGATATGACCACCAACCGCCACTGCTGCGCTGAGATTCAGATTCAACGCTTCGCCTTGGTTCGTTTCAAACTGCCCAATCAGACCACCGGGAGTAGCCTGTCCAGCGGAAGGAGCAGCACCGCCATTAGCAGCTAACGCCATAGGACCGCTGAGAGCATTGGATGCCGATTGCCAAGTAGCAGAGACATCACCAGCAGCGATAATCACATAGGACAGAACCCGGATTCGCTTATTGGTTACAGCTGCGACAATCGTGTTCGATCCAGAGGCGGAGGCGTTTACAATGGCGTATTTCATCTTGATTTAACCCTCGTCATCCTCTGGAACGGTCCACCAAGAAGCTGCTGAATCTTGAGTAGAGATGCCAGCTTGGTGGTCAGCGTATCGAGGTAATCAGCCCAATTCACAGTCTGCCCGTCTACCGTGTAATTAGGCTTAGGATTGGCAGTAATTTCCTTGATTGTTTCGGAGATGTTAGCGATTGCCTGAGCAATATCAGTTTCCGCTGACATCTTTGAACTCCACAGCTATCGGCTGGCGAGATTCGTGCAGTTGGTAGCGAAGTCGATATTCGTTCTTCGCCTGCTCTTTTCCGTATGCCTTGATGAAGGCTCTGGGAAGCTCCCCGAAGGAAACCTCCCAGACCTTCATTGTTGGCATAGCAGTCTTCTCAGATGTGGTGGGTTTCATCTGCCTCAGACCTTATTAGGCGTTGTTGTTCTTGACGCTGTGCCAAGGACTCCAGACGCTGGGGATACCACGCTCGTTGGCGAAGTAAGTTGCGACGATGCCCCTGTCGAGCATCTCGTACTGGTTGGGGCTGGCCTGAGTGACGGTCAGCGGGTAGTTCTGCATATAGCGGAACGATTTACCAGCTTCCATCATAAACCACAAGCCATCGGTGTTGGCTTGATTCAGGTTCAGACCATCCGCTGCCAAGCATCGCTGCTCGATCAGTGGGCTGGACAGAATCTGGAACTGTCCAGAGTAAGGATTGCCCGGAGTGCTGCTCACATTCAAGGTATCAGCAGTTGCCTGAGTCGCACCCGGAGTGGTACGGCGATCAGTGCTGCTTGCACCCAGAATCAAGTTAGCGGTAGCCAACTTGGCCGGATTCACCAGAATGGTGTTCGGCGTAATCAGAAGACGCTTGCCAGTATGGGGGTCTTCCATACGGGAGAAGAGCAGCATGGCAGATTGGAGCGAAGTCCAATCAACAAGCTGGTTGGTGTGGGCGTTGAGGTAGCCCAAGGTGCGGCTGGTCTGGTAGGTGTTGTAAGTCGAACCGTTGTACTTGAAGGTGTTGTTCACCCCAAGCAGCGTGTCGATGACTTCCAACTCCTTGCGATAAGCAAGCTCAGTACCAACCGAATTCGCCTGCTGGAGGATTGCTCCGGTCAGGTCAAAGAACACGGTTTCCTTGAGAACATCAATCGCCAGAGCGTTCTCACGGGTTTCGGGAGTCTCGATCCAACGCTCACCGAATTGAGCCCTTGGATGAGTCTCGCCGGGAGCCCGCTTGCGACCCCGATCACCGATGTTCTGAAGGCCGATGACCTTCTGACCGTTGAGCTTGGTAGCTTCGACGGGCATCAACTTATCAGCAATCAGAGCGGGGTTCTGGAAAGCTTCCAGAATCTTCACTTCCACCAGACCACCAACGATAGCGGTGAAAGTGTTGATGTTCAGGAAGGCCGAAGGATCAAGGCCGAAACCAGTGGCTTCGACTAGAGCCCTCTGCTCATTGGGGAAACCGCCTTCAACCAGAGAACGGGCAATCGTGTACTGATTCAGACTGCCAGACTCAGGATTGAAGACATTGCGCCAGCTGGGTCCAACGATGGACTCGGCAAGCTCTTGGAGGCTGAACTGCTCAGGGCGAACGCTGCGATCCTTCAGGATGCGGTTGCCAGCGAAGTCCCGATTGTCGTTCCCGTCCTTGTCGCAAAGGCCCAAACCTTGGCGCATCTCGGTCAGGAACCGCCAACGCCCGTTAGTCTCCTTAGTGCGAGACTCGTACAGGCTCCTCAACTTAATCGTGTTCATTGCTCTTGTTCTCCTTGTTACTCGTTATTAGACGGAAGTGGTGTTGTTGTAGTCAGCGTAGTTGAAGGGCGACCACCGCCCGATCAAGCGAACACGCACCGAAGTGGTGTTGGAAGCATAACGGTCCACAACATAGCCAATCGCCTCGCCAGCATCGGTGGTTTTCACCAGAGTCTGGTTAGCCACATTGCCAGCACCAGCAGCAGCGGTCACCGAAGCAGCGACCAAGTCACCGGGCTCGAAAGTGGCAGCAGCGCAAGTCGCCTCGTACAGTGCGTCAGGGGCGAAAGTGATAGCCTCGCCATTGAACGCTGGATAGCCACCAGAAGTATCAGCTGCCAATTTGCCTTGAAGGGCAACGCCAGCGAAAACTGCACGAATTGCAGCTTGGTCGGTATTTACCACACCAGTGGCCACATACTGGTCAAAAGGTTTCAGCACCTTGTTGGTCGTATCCCAGAACAACAAGTCGCCAACGCTGATGGCGGTGGAAGCTGCGCTAGGCAGATCCATCACCGTGTCAGAAGCTGGCTTGTAGAGCCTGAATCCACCGAAAACAGTACCCATTGCTCATACCCCTTTCTTTAGTTTTGCAACCAACGGAACAAGGACTCACCTTCAGGAATGCTAGACCCCTTGCTCTCTTGAAGCGGGGCACTTGCTGGTGGGCACTTGGGCTTCGCTGCAACATAAGCAGCAGCGATCCTCTTGATCTGACGCTCCATAGCAGACTCCTCCAGCGAAGACAAATCTTCGACCAGAGACTCTTCAAACTTCACGCCAGATGCTTCGCAGAGGTCACGAATCTTGTCCTTGGCTTTAAGATAAGCCAATTGCTCCTGAGGGTCTTTCGACTCCTTCACAGGCTTCATGCGCTCTTTGCCCATTTCCTTATCATCCATGTCGGAATCATCAGATTCTTTCATGGGTTTCATTTTGGCCCCGCACTTCTCGCAGGTATCCATCTTCTCTTCGGCATCAACCGAATCGGCCTTTTTGTCAGCGTCCATGCCTTCTTCGGTATCGTCCGAAGAATCCTTCTCGTCTTCTTTCGGCTTATCGTCGATGCGGTCCATAGCCTCTTCGGTATCCTTGACCGCTTCAGTTGCATCCATTTCGATATCTCCTAATTCATCAGCAAGGAAATCAATAAGTTCATCGGCCTTCTGGTCATCGGCCAAATCATCTCTGGTGAGAATCTGCATGACCTTGTAATGAAGGTCTTTCTTCATTTTCTCGCCGTCATCAACCTTGGCATCTACAGGCTGGCTATTCTCATCAGCTTCCTTGATGCTCCCGGTCGGCTTGTTCGCACTCTGACTCTTACTCTTCACGAAGTTCCTCCGTGCTTGAGGAGGTCGTTTTTTACTCTTTCGATAAACTCCTGAATACGCTGCTTCTTCTGTCTCTTGCTTTGTTGCCTGTTTCGATTCCGCAAGCGATTGCGTTGTTGCCGGGTCTGCAACCAAATCGACATGGCGTACCTCAGTGATCTTATTCACTTCAAAGATGCCACGCTTGTCAACAATCCCTTCACCTTGAGCGTTATGAGACATCCCAAACACATCCGGCATACGCTCGGCAGCTTCGCAAACTTGTTCTGCGATTGGGTGACTCTTCAAGTAGACTAAATCGCCAAAAAGCCCCTCGCCTTCAACGAATCGGACATTGACGAACTTTCCAAAGCGATCATAGCTGGAACGCTGCTGAGTCGGACCCTTTTCAGGATGATCGACATTGACCTTGATCCCCTCATACAGGGGAATGGCAGCTTTCAATGCGCCAGAAGTGTATCGCCGTCCATTCTGCGAATTAAAACCGATGATCTTGACATTACGAATAACGCCAGCTTCCCGGTCAACAAGTAGCTGAGTCTTGCCCACTTGTTGAGGCTGGAAAGTGGTGATTGAAAGGTCTTCGGTTAAAATTTCTAGTGTCGGCATGATGACATCTTGATAGCAATATATTTTTCTGTCAAGTGCTAGTATATAAATTTTTCAATTTTTTATACTTTAGCAATAACAGTCTTAGCCCTCTTGATTCTGTTAGCTCTTTCAGTAGGAGTCTCATTCGACAATTCGTCGGAATCCAATAACATTCCAGAGGATGGATCGAGGAGATGATGCCACTGAAGGACTTCTCCTTTTTTCAGCCTTGAATGCGCTATATTCCATCTACGCACACCAACCGCCAGAATCTGCCTATCCCTTGATGCGCTGGAAAACCATTCATTGAAAACCTGTGCGTTAGGAATAATCCTTCCCTTAAAATCATAGAATTTATTAGAAAATGAGGCTAAAATAGGAGTTAGCCAGCAACGGCAGTTGAATGCCGTAGTGCCATCGGCTTCCAGTGGCGGATTCGGCATCTCATCCATTCCAAGCTGCCCATAGCGTGGATTCCTGAAATAGATGTTGCCGTTCCGCTCCCGGTGGGCTGGCCTAATTCTTTCGTCTAGAATTCCGTGAACTTGAAATCCAACTAGATCACGGGGTAGTGCGCCATAATTTTCTAGGCGAACTTGTCCCATCATGGCAGCAACATTCGTTCTAGTTACTGTATAGGCTGTATTTCGCAGCATTCTGAAGTAATTTGCGACCAATGACGCTCTGATTGCCGGATCACGCTGAATTGCCACAACTTGGGCATAAACTTGAGGAGTCATCCTCGTTTTCTGCATAGCCTTTAGTATTCTTGCGGGAACATTCTGATTCCTTACAATTCTGTCAATAATTTCCTTGGGAATTTGACCGAAAACCTGTCGTGCAATAGATTTGCGTGATTCCTCAATATCTTTTCCAATGATGGCATTTCTAAGTATTTTGACTACATTTCTGGAATGTTTCTGTAAGAAGAAGGGTGCTTTATTCCTTACAATTTCGTCAACTTCTCTGTAGGCAATTGTCAACTGATACTGGATTTTCTCGATTGATGAAAGATTATCGGATTTCGACGCATCCCGCATTCGCCTATCAATGGACGCTCCAACGAGACGAGCTACTCGAATCGAGTCATAAATTGACTCAATCTGCTCAACGCCAAGTCGGGCAGCTAGGATTTCGTTGAGTCTGTCCATTCCGCTACTCTGATTGGTGGATCGACCTTTTCACGATTCTGATGACTTCTGCTTGGATAAGCAAAGTAGCTTTGAAGAATTATCTCGATATTCATCGGGTCTGGCTCTGCTGCCATGATCTGGGAGTACCATCCAAAGGTGCAGAGTCTGACAAGAAGGCCCGTATTCGCAGACGGAATTATAAATGTCGGTATGAACTTGTCCTTGAATCCTTTCCCACGAACCGCAGCAAAAAGATACTGAGCCGATTTCCTGTAGATCACAGATCCATCCACTGGCGAAGGATATTCGTCCAGATTGATTGCCGGTTCTTTGCCTTTATACTTCTTCTCTGAATCAAAATGATTCTTGAAGTGCGCCAGTGGTTCTTGCTTCTCTTTACTGTGGAATGTCACAATCTGGGCGTTATCGCCATTGGATACCGTATAAAGCCCCTTGACGCTTCCAGATTGAAGCAGCTTGCACATCAAGGCCGGATCATTGTTGGTAAATGTCCATCCCTCGTCTATTTCAATAAATTTTGAAAGATAGTCATAAGCTAAATAGTCGTTTTCTATTGCCCTTGGAGCGTTGGCAAATAGTTTGTAGTATTTTTTACCTTCACGCTTTGTATTTTTGTTAACTGTGTCGATGAATATTTGATCCTTGTAGCTTCCGCAGTAAATGTAGCTTCCAGCCCTTAAACGCCATACATCTCCCGGCTTGACTCCGAATAATCCTTCTCCGCTCTTTAGCTTTTCCCTGCGCTCTTTTTCGGCCCTTTCAGCCTCTTCACGCTTCTTATCCTCGTCTTCAAATATTTCAGATGATTCGTTTATTTCGTTTGAATCTGCGAAGATATTGGTTTCGTCAGAGAATGTTGACAGGAGGTCATTTAGGATTTTTTCGTCAATCTTCGCCATTGATCCGATGGCATCGTAAGAGGCTAGGATTTTGTTTCCTTCCTCTTCATTTACATCAAGAATTAGCACTGGGACTTCGGAATCGCCACACTCCGCTGCCCTCATATGACCATCCAGAAGGACAAGCTGCCCATCCTGTTCACGGCATAGCAATGCCCCAGCGAATCCGATCTCTTGGAGCGTCTTTCGTAGTGCTTTTTTCTGTGGCTCTGGATGCACTCTATGATTCAATGGATTGGCCAGAAGTTCGCTGGCCTTGATCCTCTTGAATTCCTTTATCCTATCTTTGAACTGAATCATTTTTCCTCTTCTTTGAAAGCATCGGCGCACTTAGAGCAAGTAGATAAATGATTCTTTAGTTTAATTTCTACACGCTCTTTTTCCAGCTTCGCTTCCAGATTGTCTGGTTGATGCGAAACTAATTCCATTAACGATCCAAGACGAATGATGTTCCAAGCTGTATCTTGGCATACATCCAATGGATCGACATCTTTATTTACTTCAATCATTTCTTTTTATCCGCTGCGTCCATCTGGTTAGCGACCTTGTTGGCCCATGACTTTCCAGAGTCACCGCCCCACAGTAGCCATGCAATATATCCGGCTGAATCCTTGCCCCATCCCTCGCCCTTCTTATCGACTTCGTGACGGGCAAAGTAGCTGACCATCCGCTTAATTGTGGAAGGCGACAGTTCTGCGCCATTCATCAGATCACGGGCACGGGCCACTCCAACCCCAGTACCTCCACGCCCATGCTTCTTCCTCAATTCTAGTCCACGCTTTGCAGCCTTTCTGACGGATTGAGGCGGGGTGAAGGTGATATGGGAATACTTTCCGTCCTTGGATTCCGCAACTGGCTGGACTTCTGGAACCGCATCAAATTCTGGTGGAGCTTCCGGCTCGGCTTGATCGGATGACCGTCCAGTGGAATGAGGAGGCAACTTTTGGGAGCCAGCAAGCGATTCTGGGAAGATGGCGTTAATGTCCTCTTCTGCCATCAGCGGGAATGCAGCCTTGGCGATAGAACGGCCAACTTCAACAGGAATCTGCCCTGTAGCCACCCGCATGACGATTCCAACAAGATTCTCGATTTGTAGACCGTTGAGAGCGGAGTCGGACACTTGAGCGTCACCCTCTCCACCAAGAGAATCATTCGCCATCTTCTCGGCTTGCTGCTCGATATTGCGCTGCTCTGCGTCGAAGTTCAGACCGATTTCCTGAGTGATGGTCTGGGCCGATTTGATCCCCATAGCCATGTAGGTCTGGTTGGCTTGCGAATCGGCAATCTTGTCACGGGCTTCGACAGCTGGAGGAGTCACAAGGACATCCACCACATCTAGAATATTGATTGGCAGATTGCCCATTTCCGCTGCTGTTCTAATTGCTTCACGGGCAATCCGTGTAAAATGCTTCTTGTAGAAGGTTTGCAATCGAACGCAGTTACGGAGGAACGGCGATTCTGCCGTTAAGGACGATGCGTAGTTCGCACCAGCGATATTCGCTGAAGATAGCCATTCGGGGGCGTTATGCCTATTTCCAGCTGAACGGAGTAGACTTTGAAATATCTCTAAATGATCTTTTGCGCCACTTGCACCCGGAGGAGCGACATAATTCATGCCCTTCGGAATATCCAGAAATGTTCCGGGCTCAATTTTCTGGTAGTCCGTTTGCCGTCCATTTGGAGATGACGCAACAGAATAATCCACCATCTCATCCACAAACGATTCAACTTGTGCAGCAGATGCCGTATCATGCTGACGAACCGCAGCAATGGCAGACTGTACGGATGCCCCTTCCCCAAGGTTTTTCCGCAGCTTGGACGCAATGCTGAATGTGTCGAGAGTCTCGTAGCTGAAGTCGCTCAGTCCACGCTTGATTGCTTTCGGCACATTGCATTTGACATGGACGATACGGTCAGCGTTGACCATTTCTCCGGTCGAGGCATCCTTATGCGCCTCGTCCTGTTCTTCTCCCCTTGGAGCGTTGTAGTCCACATAATATGAGCGGATATTGAATACATCGTCTGGATCAGTCTCGATTCCGTAAGACCAATGGGAGAAGTCTTCTCCCGGCGGTTGCATAATCTGTTCTGGCTCAATGGTGCGTACCAATAACCGTCCAGAAGGCTGGGGGAATAAACGGAGGAAGCATTCTCCATCGGTGCGGGAACGCTTGAAGATTTCCTCCTCCATCATCGTCCAGTCATTCTCGTTGAGGAAGCGGTCGAGAATGTCTTGGCAGCGTCGAACGGTTGATTCGTCAATGTCTATAGTGCCCTTCGGAGCAATTCTGTAATTGAATCCGCCCCCAATGACATAGCTGCATAGTCCGTTAAGGAGTCCAATTGCATTTGGATTGGTAGTGGTAACCAGTCGAGCTTGAGCCCTAATAAGGCTAAGCTGTTGTTCGCTGTACCAAAATGGGTAATTGGAACCGTAGCGACGATCATTTGGATTTGTGATAGGGTAAGAAAAAATCCCGCCATCACGAAAACGATCCAGCAGATCGACATAGTTGCCCAGCCAGAAATCGTTAGTAAGGACATTTTCACGGATATTCCTCTTGACTACCTTGGGAGCGGATTCCCTTGGAGGAAGGAGAAAGTTGATGATTTTCTGCCAAGTAGTCATGCCGTAATCCGCCTTACTTGGGGATTTCTCTTGCCATTCCAGAGGGAAATCATGGTGCGTAGAGCCATCTCCAATGCGTCTGGCCCGTCATCATGCTTCCCTAGTGGGAATTCTCGGAGTTGCGCCACCAGAAGTCTTGTGCCTTCATTACGCTTGAATTTAATCAGCTTATTGGCAAGGTATGGGCCAAGTCTCCTGATACGCACATCCTTTGATATATTATTATAAATTTGCATGATTGGAATAGCATTTCCTTGCTTTTTTGACTCCTCAAGGATTTGAGTCGCAAGGAGATGTTGGAATTGGTTTGTTTCGATTCCTAGTCCGTCAGGATCAAATTGGGCAGCTTCTGATACCGTCATGGCTACGAGATGCTCTGAATCCATTCGGCGCATAGTGGCATCACAGTAGAGAATGCCGTCTTGATCTCTGGCCAGCTTGACGATTGAGGTGTAGTCACCGTGACGGGCATCACGCCCCTTAGATGGGTCAACCGCCATCGTCTTAATTTTGATATTGGAATTATGTGGCCAATCCTCGAACCAGATAGACTCTCCAAAGTGAGAGTTGGGCCACTCTGCTCCTTCTTGATCGACGAATTCGCCGTCTAGTTCTTGGTTGGCCTGCTTGTCGGAATACTGCTTGGATACTGCGCTAACGAATTCACGGGCCAAGAATGGATTCTGTGAAGTCTTGGATCGGAAGAGTTCTGTATTCTCTCTGTCTCCCCGCCCGAATACTTCGTAAGTCCAATGAATCATGCCTTTGGGTGTGAAGGTAGCGGTTAGCCATCCCGCTCGACCACCTTCACGGAGGCGACCAATGCAGATGTTGAATACTTCCTCGTCCATCACGGATGCTTCGTCTAGCCAGATTCCGCTGATGTTCGGTCCACGCAGCTTGTCCGGGTCTTCGCCGGATCGGAAGATGATTTCGCTGCCGTTAGCTAGGACGAGTCGGGGCGGTTGCTTCCACTTCTCCTTTGTGACTCCCATATCATCGGCTATTTGGTAGATTGTCCTCATCGTTGCGTCTTGGAGGACATTGTAAGTGGGAGCGATGACCATGTAGAGGCGACCCTTGCCGTCCTCACTCATGGCTCTACGGAGAATGTCGTAAGCACCAATCCAAGATTTACCGCTACCGATCCCGCCTACATATCCACGATACAACGCTCCAGAGTGATGGAAGTCGTGCTGGATTTTATGGAGCTTGTAGGTCTTGGTTATCGTTTCCGATTTGGCCTTTTCAGGCTTCGTCGGATTCGACGGCAACCCTTTCGGCTTCGGAGGCATCATTGAATCCTTCTGGAAGATTGGATGGCTTGTATTCGACTGCTGGAGTCACCTTGACTTCAATCTGCTTGGAGTCTGCGTCAACAATCTCTTCGACGATCTGGAGCTTGACGGTAGTCACATTGGATACTTCTTGACGCTCCACATATCCCCGTTCACGCCCCAGAGTACGGAGGAGCATGGTGATTGCCCATTGCTCTCCCTTGTCTACCGCCTGCATAAGCTTCGCTTCGGCTAGATCGAGAGTCTTGCCTCTCTGATCCTTCATTGATTCGAGGAGTTCTGGAGTGTTGTTGATTCGGTAAGCGAGAGTAGCGTGTGGCACTCCAAGGATGTTGGCAGCGAGATAAAGGAGTCCACGGCACTTCTTTAGCGTTTCGATGATCTCTTCGTCTGTAACTTGTTGGAGGGCTTTATTCTGATTGCGTACTCGACCCGTAGCAGCTTTGCGGGTTTCCTTATCGTCGATGTCCAGTAGGTCGATTTGCATAAGAAAATCCTTTAGAAAATTTATTCTGTAAAAATTAGGTTAATCATTATAGCAGTTTGAATCAAGGTGGATTAGGAGAAGGTCGATTTCCCGATTGGAATCATTACTAAGTTTAGGAATTTAGTAAAGATAATTCTAAGAAATAGGAATTGAAATTTCTTGAAGATTGGGGGGTCAAATGCGCCCCCTGCTATCCCCACACTGATTTCCTCTATCACTTGATATCTAAATATTTCTAGTGCTATCTAAAAATATATTTCTATGTTGGCATGATATTTGCTCTATTAATATATATACTAATTATCATTTAGGCTAGACTAATATATCACTTAGGTTAGACTAATATGGGATGATATATTAATCCACCCTATATATCTATCACTATATCCAATACTATATATTTAATTAATCATATATAAATAACTAAAGCCTATGCTACTTCATATAGCATAGGCTACTAGTTATTAGATTGTAATAAAGCTATCTATCTACTGCATTAAATGTTAGCCTAGTGCTACCTATCCTATACCATCCATAAGCATATCCTCCATCGATGCTAACACGGGCCATATGTTGCTGATATCTACCATCAAATAATTGCCACCTATCTACAGCTATCCTACAGGCTCTATCATGGTTTTGTTCCTCATTCAAACTATGATCCCAAGCTACCATGATATATCGCTTATCATGCCACTGCTTAACACTAGATACTTTGATCCTAGTTCCCCTAACATTAGATGGTCCGATATACTTTGTGGTAATCATTTGCTATCACTCCTTATCCTTTATAACACACTTGAAAAAACGGCCCTATTTTAGCGTTTTAGTTGTGGTGAATCATATACACATACTTCTTATCCATATCCTTCTCCTTATCCTTCTATGTGTTGATATCAATCCTTTGGATAGAATGTTAGCCTGCTATCACCCGATCTAATCCTATACCATCCGAAAGCATAGCTACCATTCCCACACTGAACTATAGCCATATCTTGCTGATACTGCCCATCATATAGCTTTAGCTTATCTACTAGCTTGATACATGCGGCTTTGTGATTGACAATGCTATCATACCCATACATCCAGCTAGTGATCACATAATAACCGCTATCTATATGTGTAGCTTTGCATCTAGCACCGCTTCTATTAGTAGCCTTTAGATACTTTGTTACTATCATCTGATATCACTCCTTATCCTTTGTTTCGAAACACAGTGGGCAGCTATCATCACAACACATACCGTCTACAAAGTTAAACTGCCTATTGCAATTATCACAGTACAGCCTACAGTCAGTATCTGGATACAGTGGGTGATTGTATACTGATATGTCTATGATGGGGTCGCTATCATACATATCATCAAAACGCCACTTGCTAGCGCAGTATAGGCAGATTAGAGAATTGCTATCTAGCTCTACAATGTGTGTGTACCTATCCTTAAGGATACACTCTGCTAGCACACCTAGAACTTTATCCTTGCGCATGATATCACTACTTATCCTATTATCGCTTGCCAAACAAAGCCCCAATTTTGCGTTTTAAGGCACCCAATTTTAAGGTGGCCCACCCTACCACCCTATGGTAGATAGTCGATTTTTGGGCCATTTCTAAGCGATCTAGCCTATCGCTTATAATGTGCCTACACCATCCAAGGTACTCTTCTATTTGCTCATGCATTTTGTTATCTAGTACATCCTGTACCATAGCTTCTATGTCGATGTACTCTAGAACTTTATCACTATCTATCTTGTCGCTTAGATCTTGATCATCTAGTGCTTCGGATATCTTCTCATTGACTACATCATCTACCTTGCTATCTAGTTCCATATCAAACTGCCTAGTAGAGATATAGTCTGATACTGCACTAGATAGAGTCTCACCGATAGACTCATTAATGATATCAGCGATAGCTTGCGAAAGACTGCTATGTGAACGACCCATAATCCTATCTCCCTTGTATATCTAGACTAGTGCTTAGGATAGCTAACACACAGTGTGCTAGTGTTCCAACACTGCCTACAATCACCACACTTACCACCCCTAGAACCAGCTTCACACTTGATAGCTAGATCATTCATCTTGCTATCTTCAGTGTGAACTGTAGATACAGGCAGACCATACTGCCTAGGTAGCGCTACAGTATCAACCATAACAGCTGATATCCTAACGCATAAGTTATCAGGAAAGCTGCTAGATATATCCTTCTGATATCTAGTGATAACGCCAACTTCCCTAGTAGGTAACCAGAACCTAATGTGTGGCAACTTGATAGCTATATCTACAATCTTCTTGAGATGATCTAGAGATTGTAAATCACCGCTATCATGCCAGCGGAAGTATAGCAGACTGCTATCTACACCAACTGACAACCTATCTAGAGTAGATACCATATCATCTACCCATGTATCAGAGTCGATAGTATTATATCTACGCCACATCGCATCCTGAACTACACCGAACACATATCTACCTTTGCAAGCATAGCAGTCTTCACAACTAGTTCCTGCTATCTTGCGTAGTTGACTGCCTACATTACATAGCTCAGCTGGTATGCTGTAGCTATACCATGGCATCTTGCTAGGCTCCGATAGCCCGCCCACGCTATCCCTAGCCATATCTAGCGTTATCTTCTTACTTATAGCTTTAGTGACCATATCCTATCTCCTTTGTTAGCCTATGATATCAAATACCTAGTGCCCGTTGCCAATTAGATACGGCCCTAGATGTACCTAGACCCATAACGCTGCGCATGATATCTACTAGCATATCTGCTAGCTTATGTACTTCTGGATATAAGAAGCTACCTAGAACTAGGCTACCTATAGAACCACCAGAGTTGTGCCATATCCATATTTTTGTGAACTCTCTAGCTAGTTCATTATCTCCTTTGTATGTCTTTTTAAATGCTAGGCTACCTTTAGATAGCTTGCAAACACTACAGAGTAGATCGTGCCATTTATCCCTATCAAAGCCTGATAGGCAGATATACTTCTCACTAGTAGAGATAAGCTTATCTGTACACTCTACTAGCTTATATGTGTCGATAACTTTGTTGACCAGTTCCGATATCTTAGCACTATCCCTAGCCATATCCTATCTCCTTTGTGATATATAGTTAGCAAGAAAACACTACATCGCTGCCATCTACCCTATACTTTACCTTCTCAGATAGCAGCTTGATAGCTACTTCTTTGTCTAGCTTATATCCAGATACTAGTAAATCTACAAATTTACCTTTAGCTTTAGCAGTTCTTTCCGTCTTATATCCAACTATAGCCCAAGCTATAAGACCGGGTGTATGGAATAGCCCGCTTGATGTCATCCTATACTCTGTAGTATCCATTGATATCACTCCTTGTCCTATCCTATAAAATGCCAGCCTATTATATATCCCGGCTGGCGTGGGATATATCAGCCTATACCTTGAAACGCTTGAAAAAGTGCTTCTTTGCCTCTTCTAGAGTTTTATGATAATCGCCCCATATGCATTCATATTCTCCGGGCTTTGTCTCGGATGGAACAGCCCGCCAGACCACATACTCGCCCCGGTATTCTGCCACGATCCCCACCCAGCCATCTAGGCCAAAGCCCGGCTTATAGCTACACACTACCTTGGCACCGTTAGTAAGCTTCACTGTTTATTCTCCTTTGTCCTTTGTCCTTTGTCGGGCTTATTTGCTCGACACATTCAACCTATACTCGGTATCGGATCGGATCAAGTAGTCTTTGCAAAGAAAATCGAAAATAACCAAAAATAATACAAAGTTAAACAAAATAGCCTGAAAAAGACAAAATCGCATTAGATCGACGATCTAGCCAATGCATGGGCTTAGGGTCGATTTTTGGGATCGCTAAAAATAGGCCCAAAAATGGCACCAGTAAACTAGCTACAAATAAAGTGCAAAAATAGCTTATCTATTCATGCACATTTAATGCCAAACAAAATAAAAAAAACCAAAATATCAACAAAAACAAAAAAAACAAAAATGATATCATTTTAAACTTTATCGATAAAAAGCTAACATTACAAATACAACCATACACATTGACTGCTAGGCATTTTTGCCGATAATAGAATGCATCCACAAAGGACAAGTATCTAATAGGATATAAGGAGATATCAGTTAAATACCATGTAACGCATTGATATCAAAAATATCTTAGAACAAATTAAAATGTGTTCTAATATATTAAATGTATATCATGATATCATATGCTATCATGTGCTATCAACTGATATCAAATGATATCACCTGATATCGGGGGCTATAGTCTGCTATCAGGTGCTATCAGGTGCTAGCTAAAGCTAGAAATTGCTAGCAAAATATATCAGGACATATCACACTATATCAGAATATATATTCAGCTATAGAATTATATATTCAGCTATCACATAAAATCGCCCCCGCAATCCTGCGGATGACGCTCCAGAGATGGGAGCAGCACGGCCAAGCAATCTCCGCAAATCCTGCGTAAATTATCAGCCGAATCTCCGCAGAAATCCTTGCCAATCTAATTGAATAATCTTTCAGAAATATTTGCAAAAAGTTCCGCCTTCAAACCGGAACTTCAATAGGCATCCAGAAATTCTATCTAGAAATAAATCGTATAAATAACTAGCTAGATTTCCTCACCCAGTCGATTTTCCGATTAGAAATAAATCGACTTTCAAATTCTATAGATTTCGCAAGCCTACTCA
>Ga0255176_1000239_pt1 | contig 31697 bp, 67 predicted proteins | sample Atl_Atlam_RepA_8_2_FD_183622 | JGI IMG/M metagenome (GOLD analysis project Ga0255176, IMG submission 183622) | Freshwater microbial communities from Altamaha River, Georgia, United States - Atl_Atlam_RepA_8d | ecosystem: Environmental > Aquatic > Freshwater > River | place: USA: Georgia... | reverse complement strand
GGAGCAATCGAAACTCGCGGCCACACTCTGGGGTGCGCCATCTAGGGAGGTGAGCGAGTTGGCGGCGCAAACGAAACTTAATCCAACTTTTCCAAATCTCACACCCTTAAAATCTCTCAGTCCCTGTTTGGAGCAATCGAATGACCTGCCGACATCAATAAGCCCGGTCTGGTGATTAACGCTCCAAGTGCCATCAGTGCACTCATCAAGCCAGTCCTTCTGCTCCAACGTCAGTTCCTGCTGGCTCTCAAATAGTTGGGCAAATTCTTTAATGTGTTTCATGCCTCTATATTATCCTTTTCCCTTGTCTCTCTAGAGCTAGATATCCCCTCTTCTCCTCCTCTGGAAGTGTTGGGTGATATTTAGCAAGATGTATTTTTTCTGTGTCTTTTAATTCATCCCATTCAGATTCAACAGCTTTCTCGATACTCATCGATTGATCCAGCTCGTTTTCATATCTAAAGATAATCTGATAAGCGCAGTCAGGACCAACCATCTTGATGAGTCTATCTGTAGCTTCTTTCATCTCTGTCTTTCTCTCGCGCTTGTCCCAGTTATCGTTATCCACCGCGATCATTGCACCCTTACCTATTTTCATAGATCCATTGGCTGGAAATTCACAAAGCATATATCCATATAAATCCCATCCGTCCCCACTGAAATAGCCATCTGATACAGCATCATCTATAAATTCATCAAAGTCTGAATATGCTGCATCTAAAATCGATTTATCATGCAACCAGTTGCCTCCCATTGCGGCGATAACAAAATTAAGTCTAGCTTCCTTCTCGTTCGAAGCTCTAAAAACTACCAGATTTTCATTATTGAAATCCGGGCCAGAAGTACTACCAACAACAGCTACATAAACTGTGTCGGTATTTGGGATGCTATAATTTTCAAATAGTTTAATGTGTCTCATGCCTTATATATCAAATCCCATAGGGGCCAAAATGGGCATAACCCCAAGGACCCCCGGCCCACCGAATAGTTATGACTCTTTCCTTTCCTTATAGACAAGAGACTACTAGACACAGAGAGAGAACCGCATAGAGACAAGAAGATGCTACTTATAGAGAGCATACTCAATACACCCACTCACATAGACAGACAAGCACTAGCACTCCCCTCAATAGACATAGACCCATTACCCTAAAGAGACTCTATAGACAAGACCTAGCATAGAGAGACTAGAGAGCACTAGGTCATCACATACAGGAGAGACTTAGAGAAGACACCTAGCAAGGGCATACTAGAGAGTAGACTAGTCACCACAGCCAGGGGTATCCTATAGGACTTAGAGAAGACCCTTTATAGAGACATAGAAGAGACACATACACACCCTCGGCCAGGTGAGATCATAAGTACTAGACCAGGTAATGTCATGCGAACTTGGCCCAGTCAATCTAGTAATGTCATGCGAACTTGGCCCTCCTAGTAAGCCCGCTCCAGGGCCGAGTCACCACCCAGGGTCCACGGTCTCCCAGTCATCCTTGTTTCCGCGAAGCCCCGGCCTCGATCTCTTAGTTTCTCAGTCCTCCTCGGCCGGCCGGGAAATCTTAGTGTGCAGTGGAGATTTGTGGGAATTTGTGGGGATTTGTGGGATTCCCCTTAGGCCATTCCCAGATCCGCCCCGTACTCGCCCCGTTGGCTCAGTCTTCTTAGTCTCTCTCCTTCGCCCCGACCTCGGCCTCGCCTCTCTCTATGTCTCTCTAGGGTTATCCTCTCGTCTCTCTCTAGTAGTATGGGTTCTTCTCTCTTGTCTACTCTCTAGCCTACTAGGAAAGGAAACAATTGGATTAAATATTTGGTGGCGAAATTTTTTATAGTGGGCCGGGTTTTTCTTCGACGTGAAATTTATTTTAGATTGCCCTTTTGTTTAATCGTTTTCTGAGTAACCCAGCCATATATAGTTTTGAACAAAAGAAATGTTAATAAAAAAAATCTAAAAGCCCAAATGAAAAAAGAAACTTTGTCCCAGAAAAAAACTAAGATAATCAAAGGGACAGAAGTCAAGATGAAAAAGACAAAGGCCGAGCATGAGAGATACTATTCGGTCTTTGGCCTAGAAGACAATGTCTACGATGAAGCACATCCACCCAGGGTTCGTGTCACCACTAGGATCTGGCAGGGCATTAAGGGATTCCTTCTGACTGGACTCGGCTTCATCAACTCTCTGCCTCTTTAAATAAAAGTTGAACTATGGTAGCACCAGGATCTTTAGCTCTCTGCATCAACGACACCTTCCATCCGGAATCGGTGCGTCTTATTCCCAACCTCCCCCAGAAGGGTCAGTACTATTTCGTTCGTGAGATCGAGGAGTACTACGGCACTGATAGAGTGGGTGTGAGACTAGAGGAGATCAAGAATCCACACATCCGTTTCAACAATGGAGCGATCAAGGAGCCGAGCTTCGATATCGACCGCTTTAGTTTTGAAGACGATATGGACCTATCCGAGATCATGGAAGAGGTAGGTGTGGCCGAGGCCGATTATTAACAATTTAGAAACCCACCCAGGGTTCTGCGGTGTTTCTGCGGGATAGGGTATTAACTTTGGTGCTTATGAAAGATAACACATACTACAAGATCATGAACTGGCTAGGCTGGACAGTGATCGCACTCGGCCTCATGGAGGTCACACTTTACGCATTGGGCTACTACCCCGAGTTCAAATGGAGTCGCCTGGCTTCTCCCTCCTTCGCTCTCAACATCCTGCTTATGGTTCGCATGATGAAGCAGAAGGACGAGATCATCGAGACCCAAGAGGAGATCATCGAGAGACAGGAAGAGATCATAGACACCCTGAGAAAATGATGACCTACATTCTCACTATGCTGCTGGGCACCTGCATAGTGAGACTGGTCTCTCTCAGGAGGGACACCCCAGAAGAGAGATCACACCCAGGGTACCAGGCGGGTGCCTTTTTAATCACTCTACTTGTCTACACAATTTTTTTTGAAATCGTCGGATTAATTATAAAACACATATGAGGAATCAAATCTTGTTAATCATACTAATAGCGTCCTTGCTCTCTCTGGCACTCTTCTTCTTTCTGGAAGCCGACCGCTGTGTCAGTGAGGATCAGGTTTTAAAAACCCAGTACACCTGTGACTCCCTGAGACGTGCCAACCGTGAGCAGGAGCTGCACATCATGCAGCTGGAACACGAAGTGGAAGACATTCAAGATCAGTTCTCAGACTGCACGGAGGATTTCCAGAACTGTCTTGCTGGCCGGAAAATCCAGATTCATCAGGGAGACAACATCCTGACCTCTAATCCAGAGTATTAAGATGCCGGAAGGACCAGAAGTCAGAAGAATGGCTCTCAGTCTCTCAGAGAGATTACTGGGAGAGACAATCACGGAGGCAGAGGTTCTTGGAGGGAAGTGGCTCAGAACTCCTCCCAAGGGAATCGAAGAATTCCAGAGAACTCTACCGCAGAGAGTGGTTGCCGTGGATGTTAAAGGCAAGGCCATACAAATCCGACTAGAAAACGGTTGGAGTATATGGAACACTCTAGGCATGAGTGGAGGCTGGAAGGACACTAGAACCCGGCATGCTCACTTCCAATTCACCACCCAGGGCGGGCGCACCATATGGTTTGATGATATCCGTAGATTCGGAACACTCATCTTTATGCAGCACGAATCGGATTTACAGAGAAGATTAAGGGGCATTGGTCCCGACCTGCTGCATCCGGATACCACATTTCTGGATTTTTCAAAGGCTATATCCCATAGGAAAATCCCAATCTGCCGGGCACTCATGGATCAGAAGATTCTGGGAGGAGTGGGCAACTACATCAAGGCTGAGGCACTCTATCGAGCCAGGATTTCACCACATCGAATCTGCAGCACCATCACGGCGGAGGAGCTGGAGTCTCTCTATGAGTGGACGAGGTGGATCATGCAGAAGAGCCTAGAGCAGGGAGGAGCGACATTCTCCACCTACTCAGACATGGACGGTCGTGCTGGTGAGTTCCCATTCCACTTCCATGTCTATATGAAAAGCACGTGCCCGCTCGGGTATCCAGTTCTCCGGGAAGAAACCGAAGATAAGAGAACAACCCACTGGGTTCCGCAGCTGCAGAAGTAATCCCATTTTTTTTACCAAACCATTTTTTTCCAGCGAGGAAAAGTCTTATCTTTGTGTCATAACCAATCAATAAAGAGAGTATGACACCACATGAAAAAGCAATCTTGGAAATCGCTAGACTAGGCGAAAGGCTAATCGAGAAAGGATCCGAGGCCGAGGATCACGGGCTAATCGCAATCGGCATGACCCTACGTCTCTATATGGCAACAGCCGTTCACGGAGACCTAGAGGAGTTCATCGACCACATCCATAAATTCATAGAGCGCAAGGTGCAGGACCAAATCTCCCAGTTGGAGAATGCCAGCATCGGCCGTGCCATGCAGGCTCTACGCTATGTGAACAACCCCGTGAACATGAACTAAAAAAACCTAAGGCCTTCGGGGTTCTCCCGAGGCCTAGGCCTATATTTGCTCCATAACCAATTAACACTATAAAACAATGAAGATTCAATTGACCGCAGAGGAATCAGAGAACATTTTCTTCAACTCTCTATGCAACGGACACCAAATCGCTGACTACGGCCTCCAGCTGGATTATGACGAGAAGGAGTACGATAAGGCGAAGAAACGCCTACAGAAGAAGGGCGGGTCACCCTGCCTAGAGGACGTCTGGATGGAAATCCTACGAGGCGGAGGCTCCTTGACACTAGTAGACGAGGAGAACGGGGAGGAACCACAGACCATCACTCTAAAGGAGGTGCATGAGCGAGTACAGGAGGCTCCAATCCGTCACCTGATGGATGCCATTAACGAGCAGGACGATGGTGACACAGCAGACGTGATCCTCCAGTCGGTATTCTACCAGGACGTGATCTTCGGATAACCTACGGGGGAAAGAGATCGGGGCTAGGCTTAGAGGCCTAGCCTCTTTTGTGGTCACTGGGGTCCTAGGGTTTGGCGCAGGTTGGAGTACACTCTCCTGAGGTTGCTCCGCCCCAGCCCGTCATGGTTGATTGACTTAGCTAAAGTAAGGCAGGACCTCGCTGGAACCCCGAGGGTTCACCAGAAAAAAAGTCCACCAACCAGCTGAGATATCACGACCGCCTACTCTATATTTGCATCATAACCAATCAACACCATAGTATGTCAAACACCAAAACACTATTTGATCTAGAGCAACAGGCCGAGACGATCATGCAGAACTTCGACTTCGAGAAGGTTCAGAAGCACATGCAGGACACCAACCACCAGTGGTACATGGGAGGAGGTCGTATGGCAGTGCCAGACATAATGGACCTTAGAGTCACAGCCCGTGATCTACTCACCAAGGCGATCTATGACAAAAGTGCGACCTCTAACGTGGGCACCGGAGGCTTTGTCGCCTACAAGTTGCCCTGGGGATTGCAACTCACATTCCAACTCGTTTGGGTCTCGGCCTGCTGAGATCCCGCGAGTTCCTGAAGTACATTAGCACTATCAACCAATAAAAATCAATAGCAATGAAAATGTATCTTTTAATCAAATGTTACGAGGATGTCGATAGCTATCAAACATTCAGCAATCTCGAGGAAGCTAAAAAAGTGTTTGAGGAGGGGAAGAAGGATTCTTGGTATCACACTCTGGTTCTTTGCGAGATTGGTCCAGACCAAAGCTTTGGGTTCGGTAGTTATGGATTCTACGGGAATGATGTCATAGCCGAGTGGTCCAGGGATTACGGAGACGAATAACCTACGGGGATCCATCTAAAAAAGTTGGCCGGGGAGCGGAGGTTCCTCGGTCCTTTCTATTACATTAGCGTCATGGGATTAGACATAACAGCATATTCAAAATTACAGATCCTTACTCCGGAGGAGATCAAGGCATCCGAGAGAAGCATCGGCGTACCGGTTGACTTCGGGGAAGAGGTAATCACACTATCCGACTCGCAGATCGGAAGTCCAGACAACTGGATCTTCGATATGAAACCCGGCACCTACTTTCAATCGAAGGGTACAGAGGAATTCGACTTCAGAGCAGGTAGCTACAGTGGCTATGGAGCATACCGAAAGATGCTCTCCGAGTGTTTCCTAGGTGTGCAGCCTGGGGAGGTGTGGTACAGCGAGTCGAGCTATGAGGACAAGCCTTTCTACGAGCAGATCAACTTTTCCGACTGCGAAGGCTTCATCGGTCCTAAAGTCTCTGCCAAGCTTCACGAGGACTACAAGAGAGGCAGAGACCAGTGGTACGATTTTCTGAAGGAGCTACATGCTGGGGACGACCAGGAGATAAAGTGTGGTATGTCCATCTACGACAACTGGACCAAGGCCTTCGGCATCGCCGCAGATGACGGACTGGTCTGGTACCACTAAAAAAGATTGGGAAGTTTCGGCTTCCCATTTTTTTGTTGCGAGGATTAGAGATATATTAGCTAAACAATCAAACAACATGCAAGAAGGAACCTACTCATTCGACCAACTCTCAGATAAGCTCAAGGAGGAGGCAATAGAACGCAATCGAGATATCAACGTCTACGACGACTGGCACGACTTCGTGATGGATGGATTCAAGGAGGATCTAGCAGAGGAAGGAGTAGAAGCAGACGACGTGCAGTACAGCGGATTCTACTCTCAGGGAGACGGAGCATCATTCACCGGGGAAGTCACAGACATGAAGCACTTCCTGGTTAAAACTCTAGGGATGCATCAGTTCTCGGACGAGGAGTTGGAGGGCCTACCGGAGGACATAAAGGAGAAGGTCCAGGGGTTCATCGACACCCTCACAATCTCCTTCAATAGAAAGAACAGCAGATACTCACACGAGAACACATGCGAAACCAACACCTGGAGCGAGATCGTACGTAGCTCCCGCTACGAGGACGAGTATCCAGAGTATAAGATCTACCTCACCAATAGAGTCTTGGTAGGAGATCCCATCGTCTTCATGGACCTAGCTCAGGAGGAGGAGAAGATCGACCAAGCGGCGGAGGAATGGAGATTGGATAAGTGCAGAGAGCTTTACCGTGAACTAGAGAAAGAATACGACGGACTACAGTCAGACGAGGCAGTAGCTGAAACTCTAGAGACAAACGGCTCCGAGTTCGAGGTAGACGAGGATGGGGACTTAATTTAAGAAACCATTTTTTTATAACGGGAAATTCAATTAATCTAGCAGAAACAAACAAAGGAACAAGACATGAACAAGGGAACGAACACAAAGGGGACCGTTACAATCAAGGAGGAAACACCCCGCAGCATCGAAGAGTTGGTAGACGACTTCTTCACATCAGGCAAGAAGGTAACCGAATTCGAGAAGGAATTGGGACAGCGAGAGCTAACCATCTGGAACGCTAAGAAAGACGAGTTTCTTTTGGAAGGCATAGAAGACTCAACAACCCTGTTCGAGGAAGACGATGAGGAATTCTTCGATGAAGACTTCGAATACTAGGTCGAAAGAAAAAGTGAGATCTGCACTATAATAAGATATGGCAGCGATTAAATGCATTTGTAAAACAGATTCCAAACAGAATCACGACGAGGTAAAGAGAAAGATCTACTTTGCCGGAGGAGCAATCACCCGAGAGAAGGTGCACGAAATGTCAAAAAGCTTCACCGGAGAATTAGAGTTCGTCTCCGAGGGTGGAACCCTTTTTAGGGACCTGAAAGACTCCCCCTTAGTCACGATCATTAATATTGTAAATTTATGAGAGAGGATTTTGAATCAGAAGGACCAGACGTTGAGGTTATCCTAGAGAAGTTCAGAAAGGAGGCCATCCAGAAATTTATAGAAGCATGCTATGAGGCATACGATCTAATCAAGAAAGACGGTATTGAAGCGGAGGAATTCTCAGAGAGAGAAGAGATACGCAAGGCACTCCGCAAGATGCTAGCCCTATTTGAATCGAGGGAGGAGTACGAGAAGTGCAAGGACGTAGCTTGGATACTAGAGAGCGAGTTCCCTGGATTCGAGACAACTCCGGATTATGCCTACATTGAAGAAATGGGATTATGACAGCTAGGAAACAGAAAACAGTCTTTGGAGGCAAGGGTAGCTCAGGCCTCCAGAGAGAGAAAGGGTGTAAAAGTATGAACTGCAGAGAATGCTCGGAGTCAGTGGAGAACGTTGACTACCGGGCAACTTCTGTGCTCTGCCACAAATGTCTGAGCAAATCACTCAATAGAACAAAAGGATAGATAGTATATGCAACAAGATCCAAAAACAAGACAGATTTTAGAGAGTGTCTACATCCCAAAGGTGCAGGCTACCGCAAGGAGAGCTTATCTTCAGGCTAACGCTTTGGTAAGAGAACTCGATGAGGCCAAGCTCAACCCAGAGGATGTTCTAGAGATCAAGATGCATATAATTAATATGCTTTCCCTCGTAAGAACGACGGAACCTCAAAAAACCACATAATCAGATGCCACAAGAAAACAACGACCTTATCCAAAGAATCATCGCAGAACACTACCGTCAGAACGGTGGTATTTTTGGCGATAAGGACTTACCAGCAATCAAGAGAGAGCTTAAGCTCATGCACAACATCGATATCGATGATAGAGTACTTGACCGCAGGATTAAAGACTATATGGGTTCACTTTTTTCCGGCAGGGGAGGTAGAGCATAATGACCTATAGAGAGAGATTCGAGGCCTGGTGGTCAGAGTGGAGCTACTTCAAAAAGAAGGAGCTAGCTGTCTGGAGAGAGACGAAGAGGAGAGGTGGTCCAGAGGTTAGAGCTATGAAAAGAAGAGCAAGACAGCAGGAGATCAGAGAACTCAAGGAGGCTTTATACTCGGATCTCGAGACTGGCTGGATGGCTGGAGACTTCAGGATGGAAATAGAGCACGTTGATGTTCTAAAGTACGGTCCCGTAAATATTCCGCTGGAAGAGCTTGAAAAAATTTACCTGTATTACAGGAGCATGCAGAACGAAACAATAGAGAGATTCTAGTTTTTTTCTGCGGGAAAAAAAGATACATTTACACTATGAAATTCATAGGAATAGCAGATTGCCACGGATTGGAAAGTTTCTTTCCAGCCAGAAAGTTCAACCTCGAGACACAGAGCTTCGATGAGAACAACGAGATCATCGGCTTTATGGTGCTAAGAGCCAACGCCAATGCACACAGAAGAGCACTTGTCTTTAGGGTGGATCTAGGCAAGGAGGAAGGCATCGAGGTCATGGAATTGTTCGAGGATGGAGAATACCTAGAGGCACTGAACCTATTGAAGCAGTACGCAACCAAGGTGGAAGTAGCAGGAGGTCAAGGCATGAACAGACAGAAGGCCTGGGACTCCATTCCAAATCCAGATCTTGATCCGTACCACTAACCAAGTTAACCCTTATATTATGCCAGATAAATTCTTATGCAACGACGAGAGCAGAACCAACATGCTCTCACTAGAACCGGGAGGAGTAACCCTCACAGTAACCACAAGGGATGGCAAGTCCATATCCTACGATAAGGTCAAGAACCACTGGGCCTACGCCAAGAAGGTGTTACGTGTTCAGGGAGACGACGTGGTCAGCATCATGCTAGGGACAACGGATCTAGCTAAAGTCCTTAGAGAAGGACCCGCTAAAAATGATCCTCCCAAGGACGAGGGAGGAGACACCCTCCCATTTTAACGAAAATCAAAATAACCCGGAACTTTCCGGGTTTTTCGTGGTATAATACTCATATAAACTTAATCATAAGAGAAATGATGAAAAATCAAAAAAACAGACCAACATCCTACAAGAAGTTGAGCTACATCCAAAAGATTGCTAGCATTAACGCAAGACGCAGAGTGGGTGATGTGACCGCAGTGGCACAACGCACTGGATTCGGCACTAGCACAGTTAGTGAAGTGCTTTCTGGCATGTACATGAACAGAAGAATCGTTAACAAGGCCTATGATATGTCCAGAGGACGTAAGGCTAACCAAAACGTGATTATGTCCATGGGCAACTAAGAATTACCCCAGTTCTTAGAAGAAGCCGGATTAATCTCCGGCTTTTTTGTTGCGGGAAGAATAGATACATTTATGGTAATGAAAGAAACATTAAGACCAAGCAAATTCACACTGGCCGAGGAGAGATGGGGCTTGGACCTAGTTGCCTCAGTCTTCAAGGAGACCAACAATAGGGGTAAGGCTAAGGCCTTCGATTTCTTTGAGGAGAAGGAAGACTATAGAGCACTAGACTGTCTCAGATTCCTTTTCGGGTATTCCCGTTACTGAGTTGCTTTCTTCTTCAAAAGGAAGTATAATCCAAAAAAGCAAGCCGAGATGCCATAGAAGATGACGTCTGTGACGATGTATGAACCTGTCCATTTTGTCACAAGAGCAAAGGCAGCATCGAACCCTAGTGGATTGAAGAATGTTGCAAGAATCAGGCTTATTGTAGCTGCTCTGTTTTTCACTATCGGGGTCTGTGTCCATAAATGGATTTTTTTAGAGAAATATCCGGAAAAAACCTGAAATTTCTTGAAAACTTTGCTTTCGATGTATATATAACTTCCGTGACAAAAAATTCACTATCTTCAGCCTTTCTACGGGAATTTGTCTGATATTAGCGAATGTCAATCAAGAGACACACAAGGTTCTTTGACATACTGGAAAAAACACGCCTTCGTAGCTCAGTAGGATAGAGCAACAGATTTCTAATCTGTGGGTCAGGGGTTCGAATCCCTTCGGAGGTACAATCGGGAGATTCGCATAGCGGCAATTGCAAGGGACTGTAAATCCCTCGCCTTCGGGCTTCAGTGGTTCGAGTCCACTATCTCCCACTATATTGCGGGGTAGAGCAGTTGGTAGCTCTGCGGGCTCATAACCCGAAGGCCCTTAAAAGGTATACACTGGTTCGAATCCAGTCCCCGCTACAAAGTCCAGGAGTAATTAACCTGGTACCTGAGAGGTTCGAAACTCTCGATTGAATATGGTGTAACGGCGCACAGCAGAACGGAGTAACCACAGAGACGGTGAAATGGGACGCAGGATTAAGGTTCGATCCCTTATTATTCAGCAAGCCGTCTTTTTTGGCACTCGTCCAAGTGAGAGCCTTTGTTGAGACGTTAAAGTAACAAAGGGAGTGAGGTTGGGGTTATGCAAGTTCCCAGAAACTGCGGTCTTTTTCCTTACCGAAGGAGTTTTCAGACTTAAAAACAAAACTCAAACGATAGAAAAAAGTAGGGACGTATGGGAGCAGCTTACTCTCGTCCCGAAACGGCCAGGTGGCGGAATGGTAGACGCAAATGCCACTCGGAGAGTTTATAGAAGTGTAAAATCTCCTTGCTAGTGGTAGGGTATCCAAAAGAGTAATTCCCATACAGGTTCGAATCCTGTCCTGACCACAAAATCCTGCTTAACTTGAGGTGATTACACCAATATGAGATAAGGTGGTTGACGACTCGGAAAGACGAGTAATATAGTCAGGTGTTGGCCAGTCCTATCTATCGGGGTTCGAATCCCACTAGAAACGGTGATAGAACGGATGACAGGTTCGAATCCTGTTCTGACTACAAAAGACTTAGACCCTTCAGGGTTTCTTCGGGAGCAAGCCTTATATTTGTCTCATAACAAAAGGGAGACAATAAAATAAAAAATAGTCAGGTGGCGAAATTGGTAGACGCGCAAGTCAGTGGGGTAATTCCTAACGGTAAAGACGGATACTTGATGCTACAGGTTCGAATCCTGTTCTGGCTACAAATACAGTGTAACAAATGCCTGAGCTGAAATGCTAGCTAAATGTCAGGGATATGTAGGTCGTGACTTACCACGAACATAGCCAGATGGCAAATTGGTGTCACAGCCGCTTCGGGGGCTGTACAATGCTCCCTGTAATGGGGAGTACAGGTTCGAATCCTGTTCTGGCTACTAAATGAATGAGCGAGGTAAGACTGGTAGGCTTTTAATCCTAAACTCGCAAGAGAGGGAGACGACATGGAAAGAACCAAATGAGTACATGTCGGAAGGGACTTAATCGAATGTTAAATTTGGTGTAGGTTAAGTCGTGTAACTCATTTATTTTTTAATGCGCTTGTAGCTCAGTTGGTTAGAGCAGCAGACTCATAATCTGCGGGTCCTAGGTTCGAGACCTAGCAGGCGCACAAAATGCCCTCTTGTTGGAATTGGGAGACATCAATGACTTAGGATCATTGGCCGCGAGGCGTGTAGGTTCGAGTCCTACAGGGGGTACAAGCTATCAGAAGGCAGGGACTTGGCTACAACGATTTCAGATGCGTACGAATGAATACGGATTCGTCTGAGCTCATAACCGAATCCTGATTAAGTCCCAAGAGCCACGAGGAGGAGATAGCTGCCTCCCAGTAGTTAACTAAAGGGGTCAAGTCTCAGCCTTTTTACGGAGATGTGTCCGAGTGGCTGAAGGAGCACGCCTGGAAAGTGTGTATACCTCAAAAGGGTATCGAGAGTTCGAATCTCTCCGTCTCCGCCATCTTTTTTCCAGTATCAGCAGATTCTCTCAGAGGTTCAGCTCTATATTTGCCTCATAACAAACAAACAACCAATCGTTATGACAAGCAAATTCAACCAAGAGTCAGTAGAGACATTATCAAGCTACGGAGTAGACAAATCAGGTAAGTTGGTAGCCTTGGCAGAAAAGGTAAACCAAAGCTCACAAAGCAGCTGGCCTAAGACACCCAATGGAATGCCTTGGTGCGAATCCTGTTAAAAATCCGGAACTATTTCGGAGTCTCTACGTAGAATACTCATAACTTAGCAAAAAAATAAATTATGCCGTATATCACAGTAGAAGAGGACATTGACATTGACGACGTCCTAAACGATTGCTCATCACGAGAACTTGTAGAAGCAGCCAAATGGTTGGTAGACCATGCAGCTGATGACGTCAAGGAGGCTTTGATCGAAGCAATGAGAGAAAGACCTGAGGATTTCGATAGAGGATTCGTTAACTCCTTTAAGGTGGGTGGTTCCAATAGATCACCCATGGAAGACGAGTTCGAAGAAAAGATGCAGGTGATCGCAAGTAAGTACTATAGTCTTAGTCCAGAGGACGAGAAGGCTCTAGAGGACATCTACCAAAAGTACCGCTAAGAAGCTGAAGAAATAAGGTTGGTTGGTTGGTTACTAAGTCCCTCTCTCAACCTGGGAGGGCAGAGGCCTAGATTCAAAAAGAGTCTAGGCCTTTTTTATGGACCTTCGGTTTCACCCCGTGTTTATGGATTATTCTTGAGCCATGGAACAAATAAAACTACCTGTCTTCATCAATGAGATTCCGCTGGAGGTCAAGGCTATAGATAACCAGGGTAGAAGCTATGATGTGATCCTTCGCAGATCAATGCTAGAGGCAAGCTTCGATGAGCCCATATTGGACATCAAGGGTACGCCTGCCAAGTACTATATGAGCCAGCTGAAATTCGCAGAATGTGCACCAGGATGCATCTTGCTTGATGCTGGACAGCAGTGGACCATAGATAACTTTGATCAAATCCTCGCAGCAGTAGAGAAGGAATTGAATGAATTGACCAAGATTAAAAGACCCAACATTTTACTCTAACCTTCTTTTTCACCCCGAGGTTAGACCCTATATTTGCATCATAACCAATAACAATCAGTATAAATGGAAAACACAAAAACAAAAGACGAAGTCTTAGCGGGAGTGCAAGCTTCAATCGGTTCAATCTTCACCAAAGAAGATGTTGTCGGGATCATCAAGTCTATCAAGACAGAAGGTGGCAAGGGTAAGACCATCACTAAGAAACAACTCGCCGAGGCATTGGAGGAGATTGATCTTAATGACTACATCGAGAAGGATGTGACCGTAGATCACTCCAGCATCGAGGTCACCTACGACACGGAGGACAATGGAAATGGAGGTGTCACAATCACAGCGACGGTCGAGGATAGCTCAGTAGAAGAAGCTATCGAGGTGGACGTGTCCTTCAGCGATACTGACTCCGTAGCTCAAGCCATCCTGGACTACTTGGAGGACTAAGAGCCAAAAAAGACTGGCCGGGGAGCGGGAGTTCCTCGGCCTTCTTTCCTATATTTGCAACATGACCAATCAATTCAAATACTTCCAACCTAAGAGCTCTGATGACATCAAATGCTCTAAAGATTGTATGATCCGTTCGGTGACGATAGCCACGGGACGTTCTTACAACGATGTCTACCAACTCATGAAGGCCAGAGGCTGGAGGGCCAAGAGGTCCAGCTCTGACAAAGACTGGGAGAGACAGATCACTGACACCCTAAAGGAGTTAGGCTTCAAGGCCACCAGACACTCCTTCCCTGGCATCAAGGGACAACCCCGCAAAACAGCAATGACCATGCCCTCCACCGGCACTTGGATTCTGCGTGTATCAAAACACGTAGCATGCCTGAAGGATGGAGTGCTGCTGGACACCTTCGACTGCAGACAATCATGCGTCTACTTCGCTTGGGAAATTCATCCCATCTAGCAGAATCCTCTCGGGACTAGACCCTATATTTGCATCATAACCAATCAACAAATAGAAAATGGAACAGAAGAAACCAAACGAAATCATCTCCCACACTGGCTTAATGTTATACGGCTGGGACTTCAACGACGACGGCAAATTGAAATGGTCTCTAGGTGGAGGACTCAAGGAGGAGTATCGCTTCCGGGAGTACAACTCCTACTACGACATCGAAGAGATGCTCGTCGAGAAGATCGGTAAGGTGACTGGCATGGTGTGCGACTCGGAGTCAGGGATGCTTTGCATCTACTTCAAGGACAAGAGATCAGCGGTGGCCTACCTCGCGAAGACGGAGAAGTACTTGGACAAACTCAAGTCGATGGCCTAAAAAAAGATCGACCGGGAGCAGGAGTTTCCCGGTCTTCTTTTCTATATTAGCGATATCAACCAACAAACACTAAGATAATGTCAACACGCTCAAGAATCGGAATGGTCAATGAAGACGGATCGATCACCTCAGTCTACTGTCACTGGGACGGCTATCCAAGTCACAACGGGGTACTCCTATTGGAAAACTACAAGGAGCGGGAGAAGATCGGAATGCTGCTATCGCTAGGCGACCTTTCATATCTAGCACCCAAAATAGCACCAGAAGGAAATTCCGTGCATACCTTCGATAGTCCTACGGATGGAGTGTGCGTGTTCTACGGCAGGGATCGCAAGGAGAAAGGCACCGAGTGCAAGGTCTCAGCAAATCTGAAGGAATTCATCCAAATGTCGGACTGGTGTGACTACCTCTACATCTTTGAAGCTGGCGAATGGTTCGTAATCACTATGGATGGCGATAAGAAGCCAGGGAAGCTTTCAGCATATTTTCTCGAGGAATAATCACAAACCATTTTTTTCCTACGGCGGTTTCAATTACTTTAGCGTCATAACCAAAAGATAAACTCTATAGCAAAATGGCAAGAAAAGAATCAACAGGACAAAGAGCACCAATGAGCCCAGAAGCTCGTCAGCGCATCGCAGAGGCAGTGCGTCTGGCAGCAGAGCGCAAGCGTCAGGAGATGGGTTTACCCCCAGTGCAACCCACTGCACAAAGACCGCCGGTTAACCCAGTATTTGTAGATCGACCAATCGAGTTGGTCAAGATGCAAGACCAGCACTTCTCAGAGGACTTATTCGTGCCAATGCCAACTGGCAAGGCGATCGACACCTTATTCACCAACGACGGTGGGTTACCAAAGGCCTGCAACTACATGGTCATCGGAGATCCAGGGGTTGGTAAGTCAACAGTCACCTTGGATATGTTATCCGACTTGGCACGCTCCGGCAAAAAGGTGTTATTCATCTCCGCGGAAATGACCCGCATCGACCTTTGGGGCTACGTAAAAAGATATCCAAAGTTCGGAGAAGTTCCGGTACTTTTCTTAGGAGAGTACTTGGACGCTAACCCCAAGCAAGTCATCGAGGACTCATTAAAGCCCGGTTACGACGTTGTCTTGATCGACTCCTTCGCCGAGGTACAAGAGGCAGTCAAAGAGTCAAATTACATGACCACAGGGCAGTCAGAGAAGTGGTTAATCGACCTCATGATCGTCAACAACATGGGTCAGAACGACACCACCACCAACACCACGTTCTTGGCCATTCAACAGGTCACCAAAGGAGGCGTGTTCGTAGGGTCCAACAAATTGAAGCACAACACCACGGGGATGATGGAACTCCGCATCGATCCAGATACCGGATCATCTTTTGTCATCTTCTCAAAGAACCGCAGAGGCACAGTCAATCGTCGACTTTTCTTCTCCTTAGCAGAGTCAGGAGACGTTGTATACGACACACGCCGTTTGAACTCAGACAATGAGGCAAGAGAAGCCCTAAACGCCGAGAAAAAGCAGATGGAAGAGGAGGAAAACACATTCGATGAGCTTTTCGACACCGGCATGGTTGAACGCTACACACCACGTGACGATTTTTAGGAAGCTATAGAGGAGGATCGGGCTCTAAAAAAGATGGCAAACCTTCTCTTTTATCCCGGTCCTTTATCTTACTTTAGCACTATCAATCAAAACAACGAAAAGATTATGAAAAAGTTCGAAACAATCTCCCAAGATCTTTGGGAAGCAAAGGCCAAAGAGGCCATTGAGAAACAGCCACTCCGCAAGGAGATATCTCTAAGGGAGTTACAGCTGATTCACGCCGACACCCTAGTAGTCTCAGGCAAGCCAGTACGAATGACAAAGCAGGCATTCAAAGACCTCTGCAAGATGGTGGGACTACCCATTGGCTTCGATAAGACCTTCACCGGCACATTCGGAGAGGGAGCACGCCAGCAGTTGGTCAATAAGCTAAAGCTCGTAGCAGCTTCGAAGGGTAACACATCGGTCAGCTTGGTGTTCTCGCCCTTTACAAAAGAGATCGTAAGCATCCAGAAGGATCCACGTGAAATTGTGAGCAACAAGACGTTCTTGGAAACCACAACCCGCATCGTGGACCGATACGGACTAGAGATCAACAGCTTCTCGGTTAACGCGGATGGACGCTTGGCCGTCAATGCATCCTCGCCAAAAAATGAGTTTGGCATCAAGGGGTTGCCTAACGAGGATCACTACGGAGGTGTGAGCTTCCTGAACAGTCCAGACGGTGGCTTTGAAGTTAGCCCGTTCCTCTACCGCTTGGTATGTGCCAATGGCATGATCGGCAGAAGCTTCGAGGAAAACATGAAGCTTGGGTCGATGGATCCTGGGTCAATGGAAACCTTCTGGAACCAGATGAACGAGTTGGCACGACGTAACTTCCGTCCGATTGGCTTCGAGAGTCAGATCCGCAAGGCCATGACCACACCGGCTTCAATCTCGGAATTAGCAGACGCCCACTACTCCATCCTCTCCTTGAGCGACGTGAGACTTCGTGAGGCTGAGGCTTGGGTTCCTTACCACGAGACACAGGACGCTTTCCATAAGGCAGGCATCGACACCTTCACTATGACGCCAGGACAGCGTAAGTGCGCCAAAACTGGAACATCGATCTGGGACTTAGTGAATGGTATTACCCACTTCGCAACGCACGATAACGGCTTCAAAATCGATGACTACGATCGCCGTCGTCTTCAGATCGAGGCTTCTAAGATCCTTTCTAAGAAGACCTACGATATGGAAAACATCGTAGCAAGTCCGTTCTAATATTGTTTGTTTGATTGGTTGGATCTGGGGCTCACTGAGCCCCCTTTCCTGTTGGCCCTCATACCACCCAGGGCCGTGTTACACCCGCGAAATAAAGCTCGTACAAGCGGTGTTCCTACGTACGCGTATACTATATTTGCATCATAACCATTAAGCACTATGAATAAAGTATTTGTCGTTATGAACAGATCAGAGGTAGAGAAAGACATCTGTGTCATCTCCACTGATCCCGTTAAGGCTAAGTCTGCCTTTGATAACTACTCTGCCAACTGGGGCATGACAGTTCTAGCTGAGGTGGAACTGGATAAGGACTTCGGTCTGGATGATGACTACTGCTTCTGGGGAGGTGAAGTCCTTCAGGAGTTCTACAACGAGCCAGACGAGGATCTCGAGGATGATTCATTTTCCTGGTGAACCTTCTGGATCCCAGTAGGAAGAAGCCATACATTTGCACCATAACCAATTACAACTATGTACTACTTCCAACCACTAGATCCAGAGGTCCTAGGAGACCGCTACCAAGAGGAACAAGCCCTCATCCGCAAAATGTCAGAACAAGCCTTCCAACGTGAGGCTGACCGACCACAATGGGAATACGATAACGGCTACTAAACTAAGAAGACATGAGAGACTACTTTGAACTAGCCACCACTGTGCCAACCGACGAGCCCTGTGCCCAGGTTGGATCCGACAACTACACAGTCGTTGCCCGAATGGAGGCAGAGGCTTTCCGCCAACAAATCTATCGAGTCTTCGGAGATCCTCCGGTCAGCACAGGAATCAAGATCATTAGCTGTCCGCATGATTTTGGATCTTACCTAGACCTTCAGATTGTCTACGACTGCGATAGTGAGGAGTCAAGCGACTGGGCTTTCGCCGTCGAGGGAGGCTTACCTGACAACTGGGACGCTGAGGCTGTGAAGGAGCTAAAGAGTAAGGGCTATCGCTTTCAGAAGTAACCTTCGGGCTTACTGCGATAGGAAGAATTAACATTGCACCATAACACTAAAGCAATATGATTAAGAAGATCACTGACTTTATCAGGTCTTTTGGACAGACCGAGACACAGGGGGAAGCTATAGACCTCACCTACGGCAAGCTCAGAGTACAGAGCACAGTAGGTGGAGTGGATGACTTCGACTTCAACGAGCAGGCTCGACACGTCCATAGAGAAATGTGTCGGATCAAGAGGGTCAAGCCCAAGTTCTGAAAAAGTTTCAGAACCATTTTTTTCCTGAGAGGGTTGTTCCTATATTTGCATCATAACCAATAACAATTAAGCAAATGAACAAGCCACTTAACCCCCAGAACTTCTCTCACATTTTCTTCGCAGGACGTACCCGCGTAACTCTCAAGAACAACGCTAAGGACACTCACGTTCGCTTGAAGATCAAGGAGAAGAAGGAGCGCAAAAACGGCCAATTGGTAGGCACCGGCCGCTTCTTCGTCTACACCAGCATCCTCAACGACGGCGACGCTGGTTGGGACTTCGCTGCCACCTTCTTCGCTGACACCAAGAACTACCGCTTGGGTCAAGCTCACAGCAACGGTTCACAAGTCGATCGCATCATGAAGTTCGTTTCTAACGCACTCAAGAACCCAACACTATTCCGCGAGAAAGGTGCTAGTGTGTACCACGAAGGACGCTGCTGCCGCTGCGCTATGCCTCTCACTCACCCGGACTCAATCGTCTTAGGCGTTGGTCCTGACTGTCTCAAGCACATGCCAGACAGCTTCATGCTAGACCTCATCCCAGCCATCTAAGGCTGGGGTGTTAACAAAAAGAGCCTTAACCGGCTCTTTTTCTGCGGGTGGGCCTCTAGGGTGTGGCGCAGGTTGGAGTACACTCTCCCGGGTTGTTAGCCCACGCCCGTCGGTTGGTTGATCGACAGAGCTAAAGTACGGCAGTACCACTCGGAACCCCCGAGGGTCGGACTGAAAAAATAAATCGGAACCATCGGGATCATCCCGTTATTCTACCCTATATTTGCTCCATAACCAATCAATAAACCACATGAACAAATTACTCGTCGTCTTCCGCACCTTCGACCGCACTTATGGTCCACAGGGCAACCCCAAGACTCTAACAGTCTACCTTCGCCCAGACAACACCCTCGGCTACTCGTTCTACGGGGGCTGGCAGAATTCTGGAACACCATTCTCCATCACCAACCTACAAATGCGTCTGAGTCTGCCCATGGGGGTTCGCCAGTACAAGGGCAAGGTGGAGCGATTGGTCAAGGAGATCAAGGTCTGCTTGGCGTCAGGTTACGGTTCAAACGATCTGCACAGCTACGAGATTCTTAACGATTTGTGAGTGTGACCCGGCGGGTTCCTACGGGAACCTGCCCTATATTTGCTTCATAACCAATAACAATCAACCCAATGACAAAGAATGTATCACTAAGAGAGCAACTCGCAGCTTTCAAGGCAGGCAACATCATGGATGCCAGCGGAACGGTAAACACCTTCTGCTTCAACTTCTTCGACTGGTTCTGCCAAGACAGTTCCCTAGAGGCCAAGGCCAAGCAGCTATTCCCTAGAGTGAAGACCTTCGTTGAGAAGATGGGGGTGAACCTGGACACAACCTACTGCATCTTCAAGAACAACTGTCCCGTGGGTGGGCATCTCTACGACGACTTCCGCATCTGTGACCGTGAAACTGGACACGTGATCTGGACGGTGGTGCCTAAGTGCGGCCACAGTGGTCAAGCGGAGGTCTGGGGCACGATCAACTCATTCCAGGGAGCACACCTACAGGGTCCAACTCTAACCGCAATCTACAAGGATTTGCCACACTAAGAATTCTAGGATCCTCGGGGACTCCCCGGGGATCCGACTTATATTAGCGATATATAAAGATAAATCGCTTATGAAACACATTCAATTGTACGAGAACTTTGAGATGAAGCCGAGTGCAAAGCCTGAGATTGACTTTGATAAAATAGACAACGTTGAGCTAGATGGTATCGACACCAGTGACGCTCCAGACTTCGCTGACGCCTACATCGTGAGCTGCGACATCGATGGTAGACCAGCCACAGAGGAAGAGTTAGACATCATCAACGCAAACGGTGAGTTCGTCTACGATCAGGTAGTTGACCAAATGTACTAAGAAGATCAAAAAGATCATCGGGGTTCCTTCGGGAACCCTTTTTTATATTAGCTGTATGAAACAGACAAGGGCCCTTCAAACAATAGAGATCTCCATGCAGGAGATTTGGGCCCACACGCGTCCAATCATTCAGAGGAACAAGAAAGCTTACAGCAGGAAGAGCAAACACCGTAAACCGCCTCAGGATGAAGGATAAGAAGATATTGACAGTAGAGGACTTAGTCTGGGAATGTGCTCCTGGTCACGAGGCAACACAGACAATGTTCTTGTCTTTCGTGAAGTTTAGAAATGGCGAGTGGATCAGCCTTCAGAGGTGGGGTGGTCAAGTGGGTTCGGTACACATGGGATACTATGATATCGACTCTTCTTCGGGGTATCAGGAAAGACTCAGAGATGATAAATTAACTAAAGCCTACTTCTTAGTGGTCGAGGTCAATGAGGTGATGCTCAAGCTGCAGATGAGGGTTCTATAGAACCTTCAGGCTTTCCCCGATGTTCCACTTTACATTTACTGCATAATCAGCAACTCCATGAGTGATAAGAAGATATTTACATTCGAGGACCTTGTCTTCAAGACACACTCCGCTATAGGAGTTCCAGCAGTCTCCGCTTCTTTGAAATTCAAGAACGAAGGATGGATATCAGTTGTTGGAGGATCCAGTTATCTACACGGGGACGGCGAGAACACATTTGAGGTGATGAGCTCTATGACAGAGAATGACGTCCTATCCTACCTCACACGGGAGGAGGTGACCGAGCACATGATTAGCATCCAGATGAGAGTTTTGTAAACCCTTCTGGACCTTCCCGGGGCTAAGCCATATATTTGCATCACAACCAATCAGAACCCCTATGGCTCACAGAACAACATCAAAAGACCTAGATAGAGTACAGGACATACTCAACAGCAACGTGAAGCACCTTGGCATCGAGTTCCTCTGGAACTCACGCAACGGCTACCACTGCTTGGACTACAAGATGGAGAACGAGAGAGGTCAGATGGTTATGGACACCTTCAGAACGGGCTTAAGCAAGGGCGAGGTCTGCGAGCTAATGAACGCCATGAACTGGATCGCTCAGCTCGCCAAAGAAAAAGGCAAAGAAAGAGCGAGATTCTTTCTGGAGTACCTCGGAGCCTGATCCTATATTTGCATCATAACCAATAAAAAAGAGAAATGCAAGAGCTAATTAACCCAAAAGTCTATCAGGTAGGGGATACATTGATACTGCATAAATACCCAAATGCAGCAGGAACCATACGCAAGATCAATAAAACAACCATAACTGTTGAGTTATCGTCTGTCGACCAGTCTTGTGATGGCAAAATGTTCAATGTGAAGCCTGACGATATTGCTCAGCATTGGAAACGAAGTCGAGATTAAGATTTAGTATAGCAATGAAATATGCTCAGCTAAATTAGATATAAATCGATAGGACCTTCGAGGTCTTTCCGGAGCCTGATCCTATATTTGCATCATAACCAATCAAGATAAAGCAAATGAAAACAATCAAAGCAAACAAGGAATTCGCCTTCGCCGTTTTATTCTCGGCAGCGCTAGCAGCAATCACAATCTATAACGCGGTTACCTTCGGGACGCACAATCCATTCTAAGTATGGCAGATAAAAAAGAAGTTACAAGATGGGAGCGAGAGCTCTTCTTCTACACAAGAGGCACAGCAGGAGGCTTCTACACAAAGTTAGTCGATGCGTTCATGCACGCAGATGGCGTCAATACAGCTCGACTATTAACGGCATTTCCAGAGGAGCTCGGTCCGGTGAAGAAGTACCGAGATGAGGCAGGCTACTGGGAAGGCCTTCAAGAGAGAATCAAAGGGAGTTAGTTTGAGTGGTTGGTTTATTGGTCAGAAGGCCTTAGGATTCGGGGGTTTCCTAAGGCCTATTTTTTTGTTGAGATATATAAAAACAAAACACAGACATGAAAAACATCATTCCATTCGATAGCTTCGTCAACGAGTCCGAGGACCCAAAGAAGTACGAGAGAAAGTACGAGGAGTATCTAGGCAGACCAGTTGTGCACGAGGTGAGCTTCCCAGCAGGAGGTACCTTTGATGCTATTGGTAAGGCAGAAGATTATCTAAAGGACTTAGGCTACGCAAGAGGTAGCATGTCAAGAGACGAACCCATTGGATTCGCTCAGGGTGTAGACTACATCGCTAAGTGGTACAACCTTAACAGAGAGGACAAGGCTAGACTAGACGGTGTCATCATCCCAGAGCCTGAGTTCAGAGAGGGTGGAGTTCGCATACTCTTTTTCACTCCTCCAAATTACTAAGCAGTCTTCAAGGATCCTACGGGATCCTTTTTTTTTGACCCTTCGGGTTCACAGCGGGGTTAAGCCCTATTCTTGTTTAACAAAAATTAAAAAGATGTTAAACGGTAACCTTCCCACATTCAAGGAGAGGCTAGAGCAGCTCCTACCCGAACTGGGAAGGCACGCACTTAAACTAGTCAAGAACAGAGAAGAAGCACAGGACCTAGTCCAAGAGACTGTCTACCGTGCTCTTAGATACGAACAGAGATACGCCGAGGAGGTCAACTTCGGAGGCTGGGTCTACACCATCATGAGGAACACCTTCCTCAATCAGAAGAAGAGGGAACAGCTCATTAGGTTCAGATCCATAGATGAGACACCGTCACTGGCCAACTCCTTGGGACATGCTCTAGACGACATCTCAGCCACTATCCACAACAAGGAGCTGGAGCTAGCAGTGAGCGGGCTTAACGATGGGGTGAGACAGCCATTCCTCATGACACTAGCAGGTTTCCAATATAACGAGATAGCCGAGGAAATGCAGATACCCATCGGCACGGTGAAGTCTAGGATATTCAAAGCTAGAGCTCTTCTATCTGCTTCACTACGGGAACCTGCCTTATCTTAGCACCATGAAAAAATCGACACTCTTTCTAATGTTTGCCCTAGCGGGCTTGTTTATGCTGACTGGTTGTGCGGACAACGAGGTCATGCAGTGCCAACCACCAACAGGTCATCAATATGGATTCTGGGGAGGTCTCTGGCACGGTCTAATCGTGGGCTTTGACTTCGTGGGCATGCTCATCTGGGACGACGTGGCAGTCTACGCCCCACACAACAACGGAGGCTGGTACGCCTTTGGATTCACCATAGGGTGTGGCGGGTTCGGCACCTTCCTTAGAACAGCACGGAATAGCTGGGAGAAAGAAGGCTAGTCCTCGGGTTTACTTCTGGACTCTGCCTTATATTAGCAGTATGAAACTACTACTCAATCCCAAGCAGAACCTCCACATCGACCTGGAAAAGAACAGAGTCATCAGCTACCAAACCGTAGTGGCTGACATCAAGGGAGATCAACTGGTCTGCAGAGGCAAGTTTAGCCGCACCACAACAAAGCACCTGTCCCTAGTGAGGTCACTGCTTGGTCTACAGATAGGCGGCAACCAAAAGGATAGGATTCCATTCAACTGGTTTGAGTATGGAGCTAATGTGAAAATGGGCAACTCCTTATCTCCCAAGAACAGCGAGAAGTTCCTGGAGCTGTTAAAGGAGTTCAAAGACAATACGGTGGCACTGGTTGGGACTTACCTGGAGGTAGGAGCTAGAAGTCCACAGAAAGGCCTAATTGCAGAAGAGCTAGAGAGATTGGGTGTGAACATAGAGGATACAGCCGCAGCAATCAAGTTGCTAAGAAAGCACAGAGAAAGAATCATATAGCAGCTGGGATTCCCCGGCTGCTTGTCTTATATTAGCGATATGGAAAAGAGAATAAAAATAACAGGATGCGAGATGGTGGAGGACAACTGGGACCGCACCACATACATGGACAAGGAGAAGGATATCCTAGAGCAGCTCATCTATCCGCTCGACTGGACGGACGATGTCACATTCATAGACTCCAATGGTAACAGACACCAGATAGACGACCTCGACGGCAAGGAGGTGGAGGTGAATGGTCTGGTCTTCCGCATAGACGTGACAAACGAAGAGGTCTCAGACATAACACTACAGCAATGAAACTAGCCATCCTTATCATCATACTAGGCAGCTTCTTCGGCTGGTTCAAGGAACACGAGGAGGAGATGGAATTCGAATACGAAGCTCCCGTTAGGAAGACAAAGTCCAAGGCTCTGCCTGCTCACGAGGAAATGCTGGCCCTGCCACCAAGAAAACCTCTCGAACTACCTCCACACGAGGATTAACCAAAACCTTCTGTTTACTAGAGACAACCTTTCTTATATTAGCTCTATGAACAAACCAACCAAATACCAGTACGAAATCATCATCCAGCAGAATTGGGGCTACGGCCACGGCTGGGAGGATGTGGATGCCTACGACTGCGACAGCACGGGCTACATCAGAGACAAGGAGCAGCGTGAGCTCTACAAACACAACCTACGTGCCTACCGCACTGAGGGTGGAGCACCCTGCCGGCACATCACCCGCAGAACACCGAGGGGACCTCAATAATAGGAACCTTCGGGTTCCTTCCGGGGCCTTTAGTTACATTAGCAGTATAACCAATCAAAACAACTAAGCAAATGAAATCAAAGATTTTAGGTATCATCATGCCAGGCATTGCCTTACTAATCATCATCTCTTTCACCCTAGCTGTCTCCTTGACAGCCTGCGCCTCTCAGAAGGGCTTTGGCTACAGCGAGCGAAGCAAGAAGGGACAAGTCATGAAGAACCGAGCCATGCGTCGAAATCCAGACCTGGATCTGACCAAATGGAAGTGCGGTCCCAAGCACCGTGTCCGCTAGCCCTTCGGGGTTACTACGGGGTTTGATCCTATGTTTGCAGCATGATTAACTCTCTGACAACCCGGATCGTCTACGTCATCTCCCTCAAGTGGGTGATGCTTCTCCTCTCGGTGCTGCTAGGCGCACCCTTCTATGTCTTCTTCTCCTCGCTCCACACAACGGAGATAGCGGTGCTCTACTCGCTCATCAGCGGTCTAGCCTTCTCCCTGCCCATCGTGACAGTGCTCCAGGCCATGCGACAGGGCAACAAGTTCTGGAGACTACTGGGAGAGACCAGGGAGCTACTGAGTGAGGCTCAGAACCTCTCGGACGTGAACTGGATCCGCAATGGACACTTCTCCGACCTACAGGAGCAGCTAGGCTCGGCCAAGACCAGGGAGGCCAACCTCCAGATGGTGGCAGAGCTTCACCGACTGCACATGGAGATAGAGCAGAAGCACCAGGACATCATGTGTTACAAATTGGACTTATAGCGGGAGTTCCTCGGAAGCAGTCCCTATATTTGCATCATAACCAATAACAACCTCACAATGGAAAATTTCAAGCAACTTTGCGTGTGGCCAGGAACTCTTCTAGAAGAGAACGAGATTCAGGACTTCGTCGACTTCTTCAAGGATGACTTTGGAGTGCGAGTGGAGTACAAGACAACCCTAGTCACTCGACCAGATCTAGATGAGAAGGGACGAGCAGTGCCAGAGACAGGTGGTCGTCATGATGTGTTCTTCTATGTGCACGATGAGGACGTCATGAAGTTCGCCACTGCACGTCTAGGACTCGGCATCCGCTGGTGGGAGGACGTGATTAAGTACAACGACAACTCTCACCTCTACTCAGAGGAGTTCATCGAGGCCAATCCACCGACTTGGTAAAATAAGGAAGCCTTCGGGACTTTTTGGGGGTTGGTGTCTATATTTGTTCTAACCAATAAAAGAACCAATGACACTAACACCCACCCTCACCGCACAAGAGCAAGCACTCTACAGCGCACACCTTGACTTCTTCCGCTTCGTGCACCGTCTCTCCAAGAAGGAGGCAAGCAAGAGAGCAACTGAGGCTATCTTGGCCAAGAGACCAAAGACACGCTGGGGCTTCAAAGTATAACACAATACCGCTAGAGCAACATGGAAAAAATGGAAAAGTTACGCATCCTAGTTTGGACACTGTTCTGGATAGAGATGGCTGCCTTCGTATTGGTATTCTCCTGGAAAGTCTATCAATCGTTCTAACCATCGGAACTTCCCCGCACTCCAGTCTTATATTTGAGTCATAACAAAAGACACCATGATAAAGAGAATCAAGAGAGCACGTAGAGACTTCTCCCGCATGAATAAAGCAGAGCAGGCAGATAGAATAGACCTAATAGGTGGCACGGTGATAGCAGGAGCCTTAATGATCTGGCTCCTCTGGATAGCAGTCATCTGGATGGTGAAGTAAAGGAGAGAACCTTCGGGTTCTCTCCGGTGGTAGGAGTTACATTAGCCCACCATAGTCAGGTAACTTAATTGGAAAAGTTCCCCATAAGGAAGATTGCAGGTTCGAATCCTGTCCTGACTTCTAAAAAATAATTTTCACAAAATAGAAACAAGATGAGCAAAGTATATGCAGAAGCGGGGGATATGTTTATCACCGCAGTAAAGAAAGTAAAAGACATGATGAAACCAAGTGAAAGTCATCTTGTTTTGGTTTTCAATGGAATTGAGGTAACCGTTTACCATAATAGTCACCCAGCAGACCTAGCAACAATCTACGACCTAAAACATGAACTTGCTAGAATGAGGATAAAATATATGTCCTAAAATTTGGTTGGTAACTTTTTTATACTTATCTTTGAATCCTAAATAATAGTCAGGTGGCGGAATGTTAGACGCTTAAATGGAGTAATACGTTGTAAATACCAGTACGAAAATTACAACCTCTGTATTCGACCTACAGGTTCGAATCCTGTCCTGACTACAAAACTCTCTAGACCCTTCGGGGTTACTCCGAGGTCAAGCTCTATATTTGCTTCATAACCAATTAAAACCAATACACAAGATGAACGAGGTAACAAAAATATTCTCCAGCATGACAGACTTAGAATTGTCTCAAGCGATCAAAGAGATGAAAGAGGACGAGCCACAGGGCATTATCCGTACAGAAGGAATCGTTAGAGAAAAATGTCGAATGGTTAGTGAGATAGTTGGTGGTAATGCCTACGCCCAATTGACGATGACTCAGGTGTCTATCTACAAAGAGGCGGCAGAGCGTTTCACACCGGAAGTTCCAACATACACAGTCTCCGTGGGCCGATGCACTTGGTGCTGACAAAAAGATATAGAACCTTCGGGTTCTCCTCGGGAGCAAGCCATATATTTGCTTCATAACAAAAGAGATCAATAGAATAAAAATAGTCAGGTGGCGGAATGATAGACGCTCGCTTCAAGATGCGGTTAGTCAACGAAATGTAAAGCTAACGTGCAGGTTCGAATCCTGTCCTGACTACAAAACTCTCTAGACCCTTCGGGGTTACCCCGAGGTCAAGCCATACATTTGCTTCATAACCAATTAACACACAAGAGAATGAAAAAGATACCAACAGCAAAAGAGTTTATAGAAAACTATATTGAAGAAAATAATCATGATTCAAACATAGATGTTGAAGATGCTTTGATTGAATTCGCTAAACTACACGTTGGCGCAGCGTTGGAAGAGGCAAGCAAAAAAGCTCACATCCAGATTGACGAGCATGATCTATCATGCAGTGTGGATAAAAGCTCAATCCTTAACGCCTACCCACCCTCCAACATAGAGTAGGGAAAGAACGAGGACCATCGGGACTTCCCCGGAGTTAGCTCCTATATTTGCTTCATAACAAAAGGGATCAATAGAATAAAAATAGTCAGGTAGCGGAATGGTATACGCGATGTGTTGCAATACAGAGATAACATTACAGTTATACACACATTTTTCACAGGTTCGAATCCTGTCCTGACTACAACAAATAAACTATGAAATAGTAATTAAAAATGTGTTGTTCCCTTGAGAAAGGAAGTTAATGTATGGGGTATGAACAAGCATTATGCGGTATGCTCACAACACTGAGGACTTCTCATCCTCAACATAGTCAGGTGGCGGAATTGGTTAGACGTAATCAATGGGGAAGCAATCAGCAACAACTGGTTTATACAGGTTCGAATCCTGTCCTGACTTCAAAAGAGCTAGCCCTTCGGGGCTTCCGAGGGGTTAGCTCCTATATTTGCTTCATAACAAAAGACACAATAAGCTATGTACAAAGATCTCACATCAGACAGCAACTATCCTAAGACTCTAGTAGTTAGAAACCACGAGGGAGGCATGGTCTGGCAGATCTACCACGTGCAGAAGGAGAGAGAAGCTCGAATGCTAGCAGCCAACGCCACAATAAACGGCTTTGAGGCAATCACACTGGAGGATCATCATCCAGACATCGAGGAGACCTGGCCAGACTGGAGAGAGACAGCGGATCCAAACATCTTAGCTTAAACCATCGGGGCTTCCGAGGGGACAAGTCTTACATTAGCTTCATAATCAATAAGAACAATCAGATCCAAGACCACATGAAAAATCCACAGACAGCAAACGAGTTCGCTCACGCTCAGTACTTCAAAAGAAGAGAGGCAGTTTTACCTGGACAGACTTATCCAACCCCGCCAACGGAGGAACAGGTCAACGATATGATCGAGTTCGCTAAGCTGCACGTTCAAGCAGCATTGGAAGCCGCGGCAATTGACGCAACGACCAAATTTATTCCTTTCACTGATGACGAGGAAGTAGATAGAGATTCAATCCGTAACGCTTATCCATTAGACAACGTCAAGTAGTATGAATACGACAGTAAATTTTGAAATAGCAAAGTTGCTAAAGGAGAAAGGGTTTGATACAAAAACTGAATGTTGGTATGATAAAGATGGGGATGCTCTTTATACTGATGCTATAGGTATACCATCAAGTTATAAGTTTCATTTAGTTGGAGAATGTTATGCACCAACCATTGCAGAAGTAGTAACATGGTTGTATGAGAAGCATGGGATTTGGATTACTGTAGATGCTGATGTTTTGGGGTTTTATGGGCATTATAAAATAAATCCAATAGGTAATTTATCATCTAATTTAAAGCAAGGTTGGACAAATTCAGGAACAAATCCTTTTAACTCACCAACAGAAGCCTACTCAGTAGCTATTGAATACACACTTAAAAACTTAATCTAATGGGAAGTATGGGGAGTAGGAAAAGAACGAGGACCATCGGGGCTTCCGAGGGAATAGGTCATACATTAGCTTCATAATCAATAAGAACAATCAGATCCAAGACCACATGGAAAAAATACCAACAGCAGAACAATTTGCTAAACAGCATCACCCAATGAAAACATACCCAGCAGATTGGGATGTAATGATTGAGTTTGCTAAAATGCACGTTCAAGCAGCTCTGAAACAAGCTGTTATAGAAGCTAGTGTTGAAGATTACGGAGTGCTTGGTGAAGATAGTCCATTTTACCGAGTCGAGGAAAACTCAATCCTTAACGCTTACCCACTAACTAACATTAAGTAGTATGAACACACCAGTAAATTTTGAAATAGCAAAGTTGCTAAAGGAGAAAGGGTTTAACAAAGCATTACCTTCAATTTGCTTTATTAAAGAAGAGTCTAATTATACATCTACAATGGTATATGAGGTTTTAGATATGGATTTTGAATATATTTTAAGACCAACCATTGCGGAAGTGGTAATGTGGTTGTATGAGAAGCATGGGATTTGGGTTACAGTTTCAATGGAAAACAACGAGGAAGATCAGGTATCCTTTTACTATACTATTCTTCATAATGATGAAGGTGAGGCTAAGTTTAAAGAGAGAATGAGTGACTATAACTCACCAACAGAAGCCTACTCAGAGGGTATCACCTACACCTTAGAAAACTTAATCCAAGGGGAAGTATGAGGGGTAGGAAAAGAACGAGGACCATCGGGGTTTCCCAGGGGACAAGCCTTATATTAGCTACATAACCAATCACAATAACCAAAACCAAAACCAAAACGCCATGAAAAAAGCTCATTAGATCACCTCATTAGCTTCTTCCCTCCGGTATCATCGGGATCCCAATAGACATCTTTTGAGGGTCCCCTCGGAGAAAGCCGGAGGGGGGCTAAAACGGGGTCCCTAAAATGGGGGTAAAGCCCCCTCACGCGTAGGGCTTAAAAGACGGGGAGATCCCGCTTAGGGGTCCCTTAGGGGAACCCCAGAAATAGGGGGGTTTTATCGGTAAAAACGGGGGGCTTTAAGGGACCCTTAGAAGGGGGCCAATACGCGGGGGGTAAAACTCGGCATTGGATTCGCTTTAGCGATTCTATATAGTAACCTTAATTGGGCGGAGTCAAAAAGTCAAGGCGGAGTCAAAAGGAGTCAATGAAGATCTATTAGGGAGATCTATTGGCTTGTCTATAAGGGAGTCAATGAAGTGCCTATAAGAGAGCCAATAAGGAGTCTCAGTGGTCAAAGGTCTTCCTTGTCTCTATAGCAGACCTGGCCTTGTCCACTTGACTTCCTCCTTGTGTCGGTTGTATCAGATAATGTTCCTTCCCCTGCAAGCTAGGAGTTAAATAGCGCTATGAGATAGATAAGACATGAAAACATCTAAAGTAAACAATTACGAGAACTGGCTGGTTGAAAGAGCAATCATGGCTGGTCTAATAAGACATCTGCAAGAGGGTTGCACCATGCTTCCTATAGAGAATGTCATCAATGAGGGAGCAGTGGACAAGTCTAACTATGAGCTTGATCGTTTGATTCAGAGATCTGAGGCCAAGGGTGAGACACCTCTGGTTAAGGAGTTCGTTCCTGAGATCAAGTCTCTGATTCAGAAGTTCGCAGACTCTGGACAGTCTGGTGGCTCTGCTCCCTATACATCTGGTGCCATCGTTAGTGTTATCAAGAAGCTGCTTAACCAGGAGCCCTTGGGTGGCATAGAGGGCACGGATGACGAGTGGGTTGATATAGGCAAGGAAGCAGGAGATGCTCCTGGCACCTTGTTTCAGAACAATCGTCTAAGCTCTGTGTTCAAGGATGCCGGAGATAGACCCTACTATCAAGATGCCATTGTGTTCAGAAATCCAGAGAAGGACTACACCTTCACAAGTGGCTCTGTTGATCTACCAGGAGAGGCTGATGATGCTGCTGGTGGCAAGCTAGGTTCATCTCACTACATCAAGAGCTT